>Ga0209515_10003539_pt1 | contig 22173 bp, 21 predicted proteins | sample Subgroupgradi54m_FD_187454 | JGI IMG/M metagenome (GOLD analysis project Ga0209515, IMG submission 187454) | Subsurface groundwater microbial communities from S. Glens Falls, New York, USA - GMW60B uncontaminated upgradient, 5.4 m (SPAdes)... ... | reverse complement strand
CGTACGATTTAGTTTCAAGCCACCACGCACGCGGAGCGTGCGACATCATTTGTTTTGGAAATAGGTGCGAGTTTGGTACAATACAGACACCAGTAGTAACTTGTTATTTTCTTTATATATGGATAGAATTTTCTTAAGGTGTTTTTAAATACTATGCGGCGAATAGTTCTTTGAAAAAAGGAAAAAATCAATGGAATGGCAGTGGTTGGGGGTGGATCATATCACGTATGCGGTGCGGGATATTGAATCATGGCGGGCGGTCTATATTGATTGTTTTGGTTTTCGTGAGATTCATCATACGTCGGATGCTTCTCCCGAAGGAACTTCAAGTATGGAGCTCTATGGACTTGAATCAGTCAATTCGCGGATCGCATTGGTGCGGCCAATAAATCGTTCATCAGTTTCCCATGTCGAACATTTTTTATGTAAGCACGGTGACCATAGCGTACAACATGTTGCCTACGCCGTACGCAATCTCGAAGCATTTGTATCGGAAATGAGAGTAAAAGGATTTCATTTTTTAGGTGATATCAAATATCGCGCTGACGCGTTTGGTAAGGTCAAACAGATATTTTCTAAGAGATTTGACCCGGGTCTTACTCCCGCTGACGGAGTATTCTATGAATTCGTGGAACGTCCAGTACAGACCGAAATCGGACTTGCGGATTTTTTTTCCGGCATGGTGGCAAAAGGTCTTTATGAAGATGTTGAGCGAGATGCGGCAGACGATGATGGAAAGCCGTTTAAGGTGTTTATGCTCTAAGTGAGGTAGAATCTTTATATTATTTTGAGCTACCTCCCCTAACCCCTCCTATCCTAGGAGGGGAATAGAAACCCAGATGCGGAAGTCCTCATTCTATGAAGAAAGGAGCAAGGGAATATGCGATTGCGAGGGATTGATTTTGGTTATGTGATGAATGCTTCGGGTGCAAGAAATTTTTTTGGTCAGGGATATTGGTTCCATCCACTCTGGAAGCCATTCGGTCTCGATTATACGGGTTCCACATTTGTCGCAAAGACTACCACACTTCTTTCCCGTAAAGGCAATATGGCGACTCGACATGATGACGGTATGACGCCGAAGGAGCTGTTTCCCGACTGCATTGTAGCTGATCCTTTTAAAAAAATAGTATTGAATGCAGTGGGGCTCACGGGTTCGGGAGCCGATGCTCTTTTTCAAAATGGATCATGGCAAAATATGCGCAGTCCTTTTTTTATCTCATTTGCCGCGGTTTCTGAGTCAATTGAATCGCGGTTAAATGAATATAAAGAATTTGTAACGCTTGCAAAGAAGTATATTCCCTATTTCTCTGTTTCCGTGGGACTCGAGATAAATCTGGTCTGCCCCAACAAGGAACATATTTCAATGCCCACAGTTGCAGAAGTCTGGGAAGCCTTAACTATACTTTCTCAACTTCATATTCCGCTGACCCTGAAATACAATCTGTCGCTTCCTCATGAGGAGGCGTTGGCAATATCACGTCATCCATATTTTCATGCGCTTTGCATGTCCAATACCATACTTTTTGGTCAGATGTCAGACGTGATAGACTGGAAAGGATTATTTGGCACAGAGACGTCTCCTCTTAAAAAATATGGCGGAGGCGGACTTTCGGCAGCTCCTTTATTTCCTTTGGTTATTGAATGGATTCATCAGGCTCGCATGTATGGTTTTCATAAATCGATCATAGGATGCGGAGGCATTCTATGTCGGCAAGATGCTTGCCGCATGCTGGATGCGGGCGCTGATGCTATACAGATTGGCTCGGTAAGCATTCTGCGGCCATGGCGGGTAAGAAGTATTATCATGCATGCAAATGCGCATGCGCAATCAAAAACGTTTCGCTAAGCGAGACGTTTTTTACTTTCAAAACCCTGCTGCAAGCGTCGGTTATTTGCTAACGTTTTGTATGCATGATAAAAAGAAGAGTAAAGTTATAGTTTTTTATTCTTTGACAAGGAGACGTCAATGTGCGGCGTAATTGGCATAGTGCGAGAAAACGGACCTGTAGCAGATGAGCTGTATGCAGGTCTTATCAAGCTTCAGCATCGTGCTCATAGTACGGCAGGTGCGGCGACGTCGGATAACGGAAAAACATATGTTCGGCGTGGCATGGGCGAAGTTGCCGATGTATTTACAAGACATATACTTGGAAAAATGAAAGGATCAGTCGGGATTGGCCATGTGCGCTGGACTACGGTAGGGGATACGAATCTCCATAATGCGCATCCTCTTTGCGGTACATTCCGCGGAAAAAAATTTTATATAGGACATAACGGTCAAATTAATCAGTTAGATGAATTGACAAGAAAATTTTCTGGATACCAACGAGAAGTTACGACAGATACAAAATTTATCGCAGCGCTTATTTCTGGTTCGGGAAAAGATACTTTCGAAGAAGCATTGCAATATGCGTGCTCCATTCTGAAAGGTACATATGCGCTCGTAATATTGCATGACAATAAGATATATGCGGTGCGCGATACAACCGGCAATCGTCCTCTTGTGCTTGGTATTAATGGCAATGCGTTAATAGTGAGTTCCGAGAGTGTGGCATTCAATCCTTTGGGTGGGCGATATATTGACGAGGTGCATCCGGGAGAAATCATTACTATCACGCGAGATCCTTTGGGTTTTTCTCGAATGTCCATTAGAAAAGTCCCTGATGAAATGCCCATAAGACTAAAATTTTGTTTGTTTGAGATGATCTATCTCTTGCACCCAGCAAGTATTTTTTTAGGAAGAACCGTGCAACTGGTTCGCGAGCGTATGGGCATGGAGCTTTTTAAAGAACATCCGCTTGATGCGGATCTGGTGATCGGTATTCCAGATTCGGGTTTAGCGGCGGCGCGGGGATATGGGAGAGAGTCGGGTATTCAAAAAGAAACGGGAATTATTCGTTCGCATTATGCGGGTCGGGTATTTATCGGTGCGATTGCCGAGCGCAAAGAGAAACATCGTATCAAACATGATGTGATACGCGAACTTGTCGACGGAAAAAGAGTCGTGGTTATCGATGACTCGATAGTTGAAGGCGTGACATCGCAGAAGGTCGTTGCATTATTGAGGCAAAATGGAGCAAAAGCAGTGTATTTGCTTTCCAGCTCGCCTCCCCCTATTGCCGCGTGTTACTTTGGAGTCCCGACGGCCCCGGCTCACCGTCGTCTTATTGCGGCAGATCACAAAGGAAATGTTGAAGAGATACGAAAAGAAATAGGTGCTGATTATTTGGGGTACTTGAGTATCTCTGCAACAATTCGATCCGTGATCGAAACGCTTCCTGTCATTGCCGACTACCCGAATCTTACGGAAGAGGATTTTTGCGTGTCGTGTTTTACGGGTAAGTATCAGATTCCTATGTGATAATAATGACCCTGTGGATAACAGGGAATGGCGGGCGTACGTATTAGATTTAAGTGGCTTATAAAAGCCACTTTTTTAATATAATAAAAAAATGTTGCGTATGTATTGATGGATGTAGCACAGTGGTGTATATTTACTAGGAAGTGGGGGAAAGTGTATAAGATTGTGGATAACTTATTACTTCTGGGGATAACTACCATGCTAATCGGCGAATATAACCATACTATTGACCCCAAGAAACGACTTGCGATTCCGGCAAAATTACGCAAAGTATTTGGCGATCGCGCAATTATCACGCGAGGTCCGAATAGTTGTTTGTTTCTTTATCCGGTTGAGCAGTGGCAGCATGTGACTGATAAGTTAAGCCAGCTTTCGATGGGGCAGGGCGATACGCGGAGTTTTTCACGGCTTATGTTTTCCGGGGCAATGGAAGTGGAGCTTGATCAGCTTGGGCGCGTGCTTGTGCCGGATTATTTAAAAAATTATGCGGGACTCAAACAGCGTGTGACGATCGTGGGAGTAAATGACCGATTGGAAGTATGGGACGAAGAGCGGTGGATAAGCTATAAGAGCGAGGCGGAAAAGAATATGGACATGCTGGCGGAGAAGTTAGGCGAGCTGGGGCTTTACTAATATGAATGACATTATTCATACACCGGTACTCCTGAAAGAAGTTCTTGAAATTTTTAATCCCCAGCCCGGCGGGCGTTATATAGATGCAACGGTAAACGGCGGAGGGCATGCCAGAGAGATTCTTGATCGGATAGGAGAAGAAGGCATGCTTCTCGGAATTGATCGCGACGGGGCATTGATACATCGTCTTAAAAATAAATTTGCAGACCAGAAAAATCTGATTGCCGTATGCAGTTCTTATGCAGAGATGGATGAGTGTGCCGTTCTTTACGGATTCGGAGCAGTGAATGGGATTTTATTTGATCTTGGATTTAGTTCGTATCATGTGGATCAAAGCGCGCGAGGATTTTCTTTTTTGCGCGATGAACCCCTTGACATGCGTTATAACCCGGAGAAGACTCGGCTGAATGCAAGAATGATTGTTAACTCGTGGTCGCAGAAAGAACTTGCGCGTATTGGCAAAGAATATGGCGAAGAGCGATTTGCAAATAAAATTGCGGCAGCCATCGTGAGCGATCGCGCAAGAACGCCGATTAATTCGACATTTGATCTGGTGCGTATTATCCGCAGCGCTATCCCAACTCCCTTGCAGCACGGTAAACTTCATCCCGCTACAAAAATGTTTCAGGCGCTTCGCATTGCGGTAAATGATGAACTGGGAGAATTGAAAATCGGACTTGAAAAAGGAATTGACTTGCTGGTGAGCAGAGGAAAAATGATTGTGATTTCGTTTCATTCACTGGAAGACGCAATAGTAAAAGAAATATTCCGCAAAAAAGAAAAAGAAGGAATTGTGCGATTGATAACAAAAAAGCCCCTGATTGCGGTATCCGAGGAGACACGCATAAATCCTCGCGCCAGATCCGCAAAACTTCGGGCACTTATTAAAATTTAGGGTATAGCGTTTAGCATGTAGGGTATAGTAAAAACCCTAAACCCTATACGCTAAACCCTAAAACGCTACCCATGACGACATCAACATACGCTCAACGCCATATAGATTTTTCTTCACGGAGTGAAGGAGTATTTCGTGTTCACTCTATAGTCCGTTTTCTTAGTAATAGAAGATTTATAACCGGTGCGGCGATCGGATGGATTGTACTGGCGATAGTGACGTATCTTGTCGCGGCGTATTCTCTTTTTGGATTTGGAATTGCTGTGCAACAAAAATCAGTGCTTATTAAAGCGTTGACTGAATCAAACACTATTGTCGAATTGAATCTCCAGCAGCGCCAGACTCAATTTGCAATAAACAATGCAGGTATTTTAGAATCAATGCAGAAGATCTCGGATATGCGCTATGTGCTGCCCACGGATACTGCCGTGTCTCGCGCTGATATGGCGGATCATGGTAATCAGTAAGTCTGTAACCTTTTAGGTGTATAGAGGAGACATCTTTATTAAATAATTTTGATATTTATGAGCATGGAATCCTCTGGGTCAAAGACCGAAACGATTAAGGACTATGTTGAGATATATCGGGATGCATTACACGAGCTCAAACGTTCGGGAGGAGCATTTGTAGTGGAGCGCAGTGAGGAAGTTAAGCCGGGCGTACATCGCAAACAGCTTGATTGGAAAATTGATCAGATTAAGGAAAATGGAGATGTAACTGTTTTACGGCCCGTTGATAATAAACTGGGTACGTTCGATAAAAAGGAGGTTGATCTAAAAACATTTATAGCATGGCAAACCAATTGGCTGCATAGTGTCCAAAATACTGCACGGCGGCGCACGGGAGAGGAAGTAAAACGGGGACGGAGCGGAGACGAAAATGTTAATCGTCAAGCAGGTGCGATGACTGAAGGCATACTTCAGAAGCAAATACAGAAAGAGGCGTATGAAAAGTTAGGTATTACTCCGCAGCTACTTGAATTACAGGAACTATCTATCCGAGAAGTTACCGGTGCATGATTTTAGATCCTGTTTGAGCAAAGCGAACACATATGAAGCAACCTTTCGATGTTTTACTGCGGAGGCGGATGAATTGGGTCCTCCTGTTTTTTTGCTTGCTATTTGTGGCGTTAGCAGGGCGGCTTTTTTTATTGCAGATTCTAACACATCGCGCGTATCTCACTCTTGCCGCGAAACAGCACGCGACGGTACAGGATATTACGCCTGAACGCGGGAGTATTTTTATGCACGATAAAGACAGCTCGCCGGTTCCTTTGGCGGAAAATCGTGTGTATAAAACGCTCATCGCATCCCCAAAACTTATCATAGACGAAGAGTCAGTCTCGTCTTATTTGGCGCAAGAGTTCGGGCTGGACAAAGATGCGCTTATTAAAAAGTTTTCCAATAAGCAGGATGAATACGAAGTCATTGCGCGAAAAGTTGAACCTGAAAAAGCTGATGTGATTGATCAGAAAAAAATACAGGGGCTTTTTTTTCAGGAAGAAAAATTACGTTTTTATCCCCATGGGATGCTTGCAAGTCAGCTGGTCGGATTTGTGAGTAAGCAGCAAGAGATCGAAGAGGGTCGATATGGACTTGAGCGATATTATGAAAAAGAATTGGCAGGGGAGGCAGGTGCGACAGACAGCAGAAATCAGGATGCCTCGAGTTTCTGGTTGGCGCTCGGACGCCAGATTATCAATCCGCCAAAAAACGGATCAGACGTGTATACCGCGATTGATTATAATATTCAGTTAAAAGCAGAAGAAGTTCTTAGCGCAGTAAAGGCGAAATGGCAGGCGCCGTTAGGATCAATTATAGTCATGGAACCCAAAACGGGACGGATTATTGCGCTCGCAAACGCGCCCGGATTTGATCCGAATAATTATTCAAAAGAAAAAAATTTCAGTGTGTTTTTAAATTCAGCGGTGCAGTCGATGTATGAGCTGGGATCGGTCATGAAGCCGATTACGATGGCGGCGGCATTGCAGGAACATGCCGTAACACCGGATACAACATATACCGATACGGGAAAAGCAAAATTTGGGACTTATACTATACAAAATTTTGATGAGCAGGCTCACGGCGTGCAGACGATGTCGCAGGTTATTGCAAATTCGCTTAATACGGGCATGGTGTTTGTGTCACGGCTTTTGGGTAAAGAAAAGCAGCTTGATTATTTTAAAAAATTTGGATTTGGACAAAAAACCGGCATTGACGCAATAGGCGAGGTGAACGGCAATATTTCTGCTCTCAATGCAATGAGAGATATTGATTTTGCAACCGCGTCATTCGGGCAGGGTGTCACGGTCACGCCGATTCAACTTGCCGCAGCTATTGGCGCGATTGCAAATAAAGGTGTATTGATGGAGCCTTACATAGTGGATCGTATTGCGGATGATTCCGGCAATGTAATTGAAAAGCATCCGACAGCGGTACGTTCTGTCGTATCTCCAGAGGCGGCGGAAACAATGACAAGGATGATGGTCGGCGCGGTGCGAAATGGCTTTGATAACCATGCGGGAGTAAAAGGATATTTTATCGCGGGAAAAACAGGAACTGCGCAGATGCCGAAAACCGACGGCAAGGGATATTCCGATAAACTGATTCATACGTTTGTGGGCTATGCCCCTGCCTTTGACCCAAAATTTTTGGTATTATTGGAGCTGGTGGATCCGAAAGGAAATAAGTTTGCCGCTAATACGCTGACACCTGCATTCCACGATCTTGCGCAGTTTATATTAAATTATTACGAGATCCCGCCGGATGAAAAATAAGTTATGAAATCAATACTCCAAAATATTCTTGCGCGCTTAGCCCGAGCAACTATTAAAAAATATAAGCCCATGATAATTACAGTCACTGGATCGGTGGGCAAGACATCCGCGCGCATGGCTATTTTTGATGTGCTCAAATCCGCGCATCACGTCCGCACGGCGGCGAAGAATTTCAATAATGAAATTGGGGTACCGCTGACAATTTTAGGCATTGATCACTATGGAAAAAATATTCTTGCATGGAAGTGGTCTCTTGTAAAAGTTTGGTTTAGTCTTTTATTCTCAAGTAAGAAATATCCGGATATTTTAATACTCGAATATGGTGTTGATCGTCCGGGGGATATGGATTATTTAGTATCAATCGCGCGTCCTGATATTGCGGTAATTACGGCAATCGGTGATGTACCCGCGCATATTGAATTTTTTAAAGACGCGGAAGCAATCGCAAACGAAAAGGCAAAACTTGTTGAGGCGCTTTCTATACAAGGTTATGCGATTTTAAATCATGATGATTACGCGGTCTACGACATGAAAGAAAAAACAAAAGCGCACGTGATGACCTACGGATTTGAAGAACATGCGGACATGAGAATCGCGCACTATGAACTGCGTACGATAAAGAATGAGACGCTCGGTGATATTCCCGAAGGAATCACGATGAAGATGCAGTATAGCGGATCGGTGGTACCGGTGCGGCTTTATCATGTGTTCGGTACGCCTGCATGTTACGCGGCGGCGGCAGCAGCTGCGGTCGGGCTTATACTGAATAAAAACATGGTGGAAATTTCGGAAGCTTTGGCGAGGTATGAGTCACCTCCCGGAAGACTTCGGTTACTCAAGGGGATTAAAAGTTCTTTTATCCTGGACGACACCTATAATGCTTCACCCGAAGCAATGCGCGTGGCGCTCGATACGCTTGCAATACTTCCGGGTAAGCGTAAAATTGCCGTGTTGGGCGATATGCTTGAGATTGGCACGTATACAGAAAACTCTCACCGATCTATAGGAGACAGAGTTGCAGAGTTTGCAGATATGCTGATTACCGTGGGAGCGCGGGCAAAATTCATTGCCGATGAGGCAATGATGCGCGGAACAGAGAAGCACGCGCGTGTTCTTAATCACAATCAAGTTTTGAGATTTGATGATTCAACGGAAGCAGGAAAAGCGCTTGATCCACTCATTCAAGAAGGGGATTTGATTTTAGTAAAAGGAAGCCAGGGCATGCGCATGGAGCGTGTGGTGTATGAAATAATGTGTCAGCCGTTACTCGCGGATAAACTTTTGGTTAGGCAGGAAGAGTACTGGAAAAAGTAAAAACATATATATTTTTTCTCTATGCAAAAAAATCAAAATAAAATTGCGGTGTTCGGAGGGGGGTGTTTCTGGTGCACCGAGGCGGTATTTGGAGAACTGCGCGGGGTTATTTCTATTATGCCGGGATATGCCGGAGGTACGAAAGAGAATCCGACGTATGAAGAAGTGAGTGGCGGGCGCACGGGACATGCGGAAGTGATAAGAATAGAATATGATCCGAAGGAAATCAGCTATCAGGATTTGCTTACGGTTTTTTTCGCAACGCACGATCCGACAACATTGAATCAGCAAGGCAATGATGTGGGCACTCAATACCGTTCTGTGATTCTTTTTACCGATGACGCACAAAAAATACAAGCGAGTGAGTTTATCAAAAGACTCAATGAATCAACGCCGGAAGGCAAACTGATTGTTACCGAGATTAAGCCGCTTGATTATTTTTATGAGGCAGAAGATTATCACCGTGAGTATTACCGCAAAAATAAATCCCAAGCATACTGCCAAATTATTATTAATCCTAAATTAAAAAAACTGGAAGAGAAGTTTGCGGATCTTTTGGCATCGCATGGGAAGCCGCTATAGTACGTTGTTTATTTTTTTCATTGCGAGGAGTCTCCGACGAAGCAATCCATGCATAGTATATACGTTAGATTGCTTCGTCATCCCGTTAAACGGGACTCCTCGCAATGATATTTTCAAGTTTTTTATACTTATTACTATATGATTCAAGATACTAACGACAATATAAAAAAAGACGAAGAATTGCCGGCAGAGCTGTATCGCGTTGCGAGGAAAAAGGGGACAGAGGCGCCGTTTATGGGAAAATATGTGGATGCGCATGACAAGGGGATGTATGCCTGTGCTATCTGCGGCAATGAGCTTTTTTCTTCGGATACAAAATTTGATTCCGGAACCGGCTGGCCCAGTTTTACCGAACCCGCAAATCTCAAGAATATAGAATTAAAAGAAGATACGGCTTATGGCATGAAAAGAACTGAAGTAGTATGCAAAAAATGCGGCGCACATTTAGGGCATGTATTTGATGATGGGCCACAAGATAAAGGGGGCAAGCGTTATTGCATTAATTCCGTTTGCCTTGCGCTTGAGAAAAAGGATGTTAAGTAATAATGCCTTATATAAGGTATTATTCTGCTATATTACTTGATTTATATCCAAAGCGCTTGACAAGATTTATGCTTTTTGCTATGCTTTTATTTAGTGGAACGCTCAAGTGAGCTTCCAATTATAGTCTTAAACGGCCTTTCAAAATCATGGGGAGAACCCGACTATGCGTAGCCCTCCGAGTTCTGTGACACCACTGTTGATTGCCAATAGCTAACGCCTGGCCGCGGGGGTCGCCGACCTGCCTGCAATGATGTTCGGACGTTTATTGCCCTATGTAATGATTTGAAAAACAAAGTTTTGACTGCGTCCCATCATTGCACAAGCGGCACTCTACCTGCGTAGGTAGGGTGCCGCTCCACAAAGCCCAAGCTCGCGCTCCGCGTAGCTTGGGCTATTTTTTTAGTAACCCCTCACACTGTCATTCCCAGCGTATGCGGGAATGACAGACGATGATAATTCTTCATGGCGCATACATTACTCATTGAGAAAACTTTGCGCTAGTTTCTTGAAGTCGCGTTTTGTATTCTTGTAAAAAAATGAAAAGTATTGTATAGTATATTCATAGAGTTTTGAGCGTCCTTTCACAAAAAAGGAATATTTTTATGTCAGAAAAAGTGATTGCGTATATCACGCCGGAAGTTACGCTTGATCGTGATCTACAGTTTTATTCTGGGGGCTTAGGAGAAGTGGCGGGAGGTATTGCGAGATCCGCGCACTCAATGGGAAGAAAGATGGTGGGCGTAAGTCTTTGTTATGGTCAGGGTTATTACGAGCAGGGACTTAATCAAGACAGCGGCATGACAATCCGATACAGGGATTATCAGAACAAAAGGAATTTACGGCATACGGGGAAGCAATGTCAGATCACCATCAAGGGTCAAATTGTCTATGCTGATATATGGGAAAATCCGGAAGGACAATACGGGTCAATGCCGTTTTATTTTCTTGATACTGACATTGACGCCAATAATTATTTAGGCAGGATCAACACGCAGCAGCTCTATGGCGGGAGTGAGATGACAGGCCGCAACATGGAGCGGATGATCTCACAGGCAATGGTGTTGGGGATAGGGACGGTTGAAGCGCTTCACGCGCTCGGCTATGAGGTGGAACTTTATCATCTCAACGAGAGTCATGCGGTGTTTACTCCTCTCTATCTTTTGCGATTGGAACTCAATTCAGGATTAGATCTCACTCAAGCCCTTGCTTCGGTAAAAGAAAAAGTCGTCTTTACTAATCACACGCCTATTGCTGACGGCAATCCAAAATACAGCATTACGGCAATGCTTGAGCATACGGGTTTTGAAGAAGAGTTTTGGCGTGAATTATTAAAAACACTGGGAGGCGAGGATTGGTTTGACGCGACCGTAGCGTGTTTACGTTTAGCGCGCGCGGCAAATGCAGTTTCAGAAAAGCATCTTGAGACGTGTAAAAGGCTGTGGCCGGAGGTACTTGGCGGTGCGCCATGGAGTGCGGTAACCAATGGGGTTACTACTTCGTATTGGCAGTATTCTGAATTTGCCGAGGCTCATACTGCGGTATCTCTTGCTCAAGCAAAAGCCTTGTACAAGCGTCATCTGATGTACTATGTCCTCGGAAAAACTGATAAGCAATTTCGTGAGGACATTCTTACGCTCGCATGGTTTCGGAGATTTGAAGGATACAAAAGGCCCAATCTCATATTCCGTGATTTTGAATGGATTGCAAACCATTTAGAGTCAGGGCATTTTCAGCTTATCATGGGCGGCAAGCCCCATCCCGATAATAAGGTCATGATCTCGGTTTGGAACGAGATATACGCTTTGAGTAAAGAGCTTCCGAACCTCGCGATACTTTCCGGGTATGATCCGGTTATGAGCGCCGTCATGAAGGGAGGAGTTGATCTTTGGCTCTCAAGTCCTCGCGTGCCCATAGAGGCGTGCAGTACATCTGGTATGTCGGCGGCGATGAACGGCACGAATTTGATGTCAACGCCGGACGGATGGATATGTGAAGTAGATCCCAGTGATGTATTTCTTTATGGCACGCACATACCGTCGGGTTTTGAGCAAGATGTGTTTGATGCGAATGAGCTGCGCAACAACGTGGATACTGTGGTGCTCCCGATGTATTACGACCGCAAGGATGAATGGTATGACAAAGCGGCGCGCATTAAGAAAACAGTTGAGGCGCGCTATAACAGCGATCGTATGCTCTCGGAGTATTATGCTCGCATGTATGCGATTACATAGTAATTTCTATCAAAGACGCTAGATAACTATCTAGCGTCTTTTCTTGGGCAGATCATGCTGCTATAAAGAAATTTGTATTTATTTATCCTTTATGCTATGATAATAATATGAATGAAGCATATTGTGTAAAGTGTCGTGAGAAGCGCGAAATGAAGGATGGCAAGGAGGTCGCTATGAAAGGCAAAGGCGGAGACCGTCGAGCCATGACCGGAACCTGCGCGGTGTGCGGCACAAAAATGTTTAAGATCTTGGGGAAGAAAAAGGATTAGATCATTCTCTCTGCTAGCTTGCGTCATAAGATGCAGGAGTTAAGAACTGTCTGGTCTATTCTTTGTACATTAGATATACAAAAATCTCTCATTGAGAGAGATTTTTGTTATGATAATTTGCTATTTTTATAGATTTATTGCATAATCATTTTATGAATTCTGATGCGAAACAAATAGTCTATGTAGCAACATACACGAATGAGGGGCTTAAGTTTCAAATGGTTTTAGGCCCACTGAAGTTTGAACCAAGTAAGAGGGGACGGAAGCCTTTACTGCCGGTTGCCACGATTTAAACCAAGACCGCCCGAGAGGCGGTTTTTGGATGCCGTTTTCACCACTTGGTTGCCCTTGTGGCGAGCTTTGTACCGAGGATCGACGTTTGCCCCATCTTGCACACTGACCAAGCCGTTTGAACAAATTTGAACCCTCAGCGCGATTTGCTTAAGTTAAGCAAATTTGACGATCATTCCTCCGGAGGAAACTCCTCTTTGACCCTTTCCCGAAGATCATGAGTGTTTCCATGACTAAGCAACCCGAGGTAAGAAGTCACCGACGACTCGGTTTGTTTCTGTCTTAAATTTCGGAACATCCTCTTTTTGGTGGATGTTCGCGGCACCCGATGATGCGGAAAATGTACCCAGCCGAGAAAATCAACACCGGATGCCCACGTTCTAATAAACACCTTATCCGGATGCAAGGACAGCTTCAGTCGCGTCTCAAGAAATGACGATATTTTTGGGAGAAGATTTTCCAAGTATTCCTTGCTCTCATGCAGAATGACAAAATCGTCCGCATACCTGACGCAATGGGCGACTTTCATTTCCCGTTTCAGAAAGTGGTCAAACTCGTTCATGTAAATATTCACCAGAAGCTGGCTGGTGAGATTGCCTAAAGGCAAGCCGATGTCCGGTCTGTCCTTGGTGTGAAAACTCCGGACTACTTTGCTTAAGAGCAAGATCGTATTTCCGCTTTTGATATGTTTCTTCAAAATATTGCCAAGAATTTCGTGGTTGATATTCGCGAAAAATTTTCTGATATCGCATTTCAAGACCCAGACTGTCCGCGTATGATTACGCGAAACCTTTCGAGCGTCGTCACGGAAGCGGTTTATCGCACGGTGGGTGCCTTTGACGCGCCGACAAGAGTACGAATCAAAAATAAACTTGGGATCGAAGTACGGATATAAAATTCGGTAAATGGCGTGATGCAAAAGCCGGTCGCGGACGGTCGCTTTGTGAATATCGCGCGGTTTCGGATCGTTGATCCGAAATGCCTTATAAGGTCCGTGCTGGTAGGTTTTGTCAAAAAGCTCGCGGTGCAAGGCGAGGATATTATCGGTCAGATGAAGAGAAAATCGTTCAATATCTTTACGACCGCGCTTATTTCGTAGAAATTCGCGCCACGCGGCGAGTAAGTTTTCTATGGAAATGATATTATGGTAGATATGACTCGCCATGTGAATTCTCCCCCCCCCCGATTTTCAACTCCGCCTCGATTTTGAATCGAGTCAAAGAGGGATATTTGATTTGGGTTAATATTGTTCCTCATATCGCCAAAGGAGCCAGGTATACCATAGGCTCTAGAATTGAAAATAAATTTCTCGATCTGCTCGAACTTGCTTATGTCGCTTATTTTACCGAAAAGGAGAAGAAAGCGGAAAAGATAACCGATTGTATCTTGGTTTTGGACACGCTCAAATTCCTCGTTTCGGTAGCATGGGAAGGCAAGCTCATTTCCAACAAGCATTGCGAAGACGTTTCTTTGAAGCTCGAGGAAGCGGGCAAGATGTTCGGCGGTTGGAAGAAAAATCTCGGCAACCCAGAAAAGAAAAACCGCGACGTGTAAGCCGCGGAAAAGAAAAGAGTTTCGGAGACGGAACACGAACTTGTTGTCCGGATTCCACTCGTTGTCGGGTTTCGCCCAATTGTCGTTCAGCCACAAACCGTCGTCGTTGCGTTCCAGCTTGAAGACGTTCGGGTTGCCGTCAGAGTCGGTGTTGTGCGGCACGTCATCCGTGACACCGTCCATCTAGTGCGCGAAGCGCAAGAGACCGGACTGAATTTTATGCGTGATCGAGAATCAACCGACGCGTCGCACCAAGTATTTTCTTTTTTATTGACTGACATGCGAATCCTCTCCGCCAAACCTTGGCCGGGCGGACTCTCAATTTGCATGAGCCGAAAGGGTCTTGAAAAGCCGTAGCCGTTCAATGTAACCGATTTGAAATCAGTATACCAAAATATTTGTCGCAGTTACAAAACTGCCCTTTATTAAAAAATGAATTTTTGCTAAAGTAAGGTCATGGAAAAGCATCCGTTACACCTCAAAAACCCCGAATTGCAAACATCTCCCGAAGTTCAACGGGCGGTTGAGCGTGAGGAGCAGAAAACGGAGGAAAAGGTGCCCAACGATCCGGCCGAGCGCATCGAGGCCTATATGGATCGACTCGAGAACATCTTTCTCAATCCGGATGAACGAAAGCGTGAACGCAACCTTGAAATGTTCCGGGACAAGATATACGACGCACTTATCATAAAGCGCGAGAATTTTCCGGACAGCTTTTTTGAACTTCAGAAGCGCATCGCGCGAGAACGCGGACAGGCAGTAGAAGAAATTCCAGAAAACGTCCGCGAGCAGATGATGGACGTCGCCATCGAAGATCAGAAAGCGTCGCTCGACGCATGGATGGATTATCTTACTTCGGAAGACGCCGTCTATCCGGCGTGGTTCAAGTATTTCGTGTGGAGAAATGTCACCAAACTTTCCCAATTTGATAAAGAACGCGGCGAATTCAAGAAACGCACTGACTCGACAGTTGCGCCGTATCCCGATATCTACCGCGAACCGCTCGCGCAGATCGCCGACATTTATGAAAAAATAAAGGCGGACAATAAGAATCTCAAAGAACCGGAGATCAAGGAAGCTTTTTCAAAGAAGTTTCCAAATCTTTACGCCGAACTCATTTCCAAGTCTCTCGCCGCTTCGATGGAGAACCGTGAAGAAATTCGCGGTGAATGGATAAAATACGAACAGGGGAGAGACGGCGATGCGGAGAAACTTTTCCAATCGCTCGAGGGTAAAGGCACTGGCTGGTGCACCGCCGGACATTCGACCGCTCAAACGCAGATAGAAAGCGGCGACTTTTATGTTTACTACACAAATGATTCATCAGGCGAACCGACTCAACCTCGTCTTGCGATTCGCATGGACGGAGACAACAGGATCGGCGAAGTAAGAGGGATTCTTCCGCATCAAGGCGTGGAACCTGTCATGCAGGAAGCTCTCGATGGCAAGCTTTCGGAATTCGGGGGAGAAGCCGACGCCTATCGCAAGAAAAGCGAGGACATGCGAATACTCACTGCACTTGAGAAAAAACGCGAGAACGAAGAACCGTTCACTAAAGATGATCTTGTTTTGCTGTACGAAATCAACGGCACCATCGAAGGATTCGGATATCAGAAAGACCCTCGCATCAACGAGCTTCGACAAGGAAGAAATGCCGAAGAGGACATGCTTGTCATTTTTGAATGCACCAGAGAGGAGATCGCTCACGTGCCCAGTCAAATAAACGAAAACACCAAAGCATATGTCGGTCAGCTCGAGCCGGGCATATTCCAGAAACTGCCAGAGAATCTTGAACATGTGTACACGTCATTTCCTGAAAAGAAAATTCGTAGAGAAAATGTCGAAATAGGAGGCAAGTCGGCCGAGCAACTCATATCCGAAATGGAAGCGGCGGGCATCAACATTTCAGACTACGCAAAGTCGATGCTCAACAATAGGGAATTTGTGCCGGGTAAAAATCCGGAGGAGGCGACACTTATCAGACTTACCGTCGCCGATCTTGGATTCAAGAGCAGTGCCACGACCGACCAAATTTATGAACGGGCTCAAATTCTCAGACTGGAATTGTGTCCTGCGGATACCGGTCCAAACTATCGTTTGAAATATCAAAACCAACCCTTAAATGAATGGATTTATATGGGAATGAAACAGATAGCCGACTCTGGCGGCTACCCGCGCGTCTTCGAGCTGGCGCGCAGCGGCGACGGTTTGTGGCTGTACGACGGTTGGGCGGCGCCCGGCGACGAGTGGGATCCGGGCAACGAGTTCGTGTTCCGTCTCCGCAAGTCTGAATCTTAAATCTTTTGTATCTTTATAACTTTTGACCCTTTGGCTCTTGGATTCTTTGATCCTTTGCATTCGCTTGCGAAGCAAGCTCGCGCCAAATTTTGAAAGTTTTGGACGATTTGCTTAACTGTTCTCCTCACTAGGCGCGTTTTCTTTTTGTTCGGCCTTCGCCTTTATCCTTTCCGCTTGCCATTGCTCGAACATAATCTCGCAAAGCATATACATCTGATCCCGAATTTCCTCAATTTCCTTATCGGAAAGTTTAGGGTCATTCAAAAGTTCTTTTACGCGTTCAATACTAAGCATATTGTTGTTTTATGTTTCGTGCTATGTGATTTTGAAATGGTATTTGTAAAAGAAAACCGTTCGGGTCTTTATTACTCGGATCATTTGCGATACCTATACAGAATGTCCCAAGCGAGCTTTCAGGCAGGTCTATCGTTCCCATAAGGCAATTGTATTCCTTTGGAGCAATCGGCTGACCATTTTCACCTAAAAAAGAGAACACTACGGCAACGCTTTTGCCCGCGCTTGGTGGCGTGAGCACTAGAGGACTGCTTGAATGTGGTGCGTCGTCAAGTTGTTGCCAGTCTTTTATGCGAATGAGAAAGAGGCAGGTTTGTATAGGCGATGGCACTTTGTAAAACTCACGCTCCGTTTTGCCGTTCACGATTTTCTTTACTTCCAATAAGCTATCTAGAAACTTGTATGAAATGTCGAGATTTACAGGATCAGGGAATCGCACTGGAACAGGCAGTGTCGTTGGAACATCAGTACCTTTTACGAAATCAGCAATCTTATTTTTAAAAGAGAGCTTGAGACATCCACGCCCGTTTTTATCCTTAAAATACAGGAGCGAAGCGAGAAATTTATTGTTGATTAACAGGTGTGATTTTATTTTCTTGCTCATCTTTTTTTCTAACTTGTGAAAGACAGAGGAGAATGTGCATAAGTCTATTTGCAACATGTTCATCAGCCAGTGAATTTTTATTAATCCCATGTGCAAAGTTGTTTCTTAAATTCCAGCCTATTCTAGAAGTAAGTAGCACATGGAAGTAATACTCAACGTCCTCTCCTTTAGTGCTAAACACTTTTTTAACAACACCTGATTTGATCAGTTCATAAAGAGACTTTTCGTCATAACCACCATCTTCGTTCGGTTTGATGGTAGAAACACCACTCATTTTGCATAAGCCTCTGATCGCGTCCTCAATGAGGGGAATAGCTAAATGATTGAAAGACAGAAAATCATCTTTCCAGAACAACTCTAAAGTCTTGAGTATGTAACTCCTATCCTCCGATCTAAATACCGGAGAATATACTAACTCATCGTATAGAACCTCCGGAGCGTAATGTTTAGTAAATTCGTCAAAAGACCATTTCAAAAACGGTGATTGAAAATGTAGATTTTGTGAAAAATGCTGTAGTAAGTGCCGATCATAATCCTCATTGATGGGTCCAAATTGTGCCGTTGGGTAATTGAACTCGGATATGACCGTATTTGTGACCAGATATCTAAACACGTACTTGCTGGAGATATCCTTAAGTTGTCTATCTACATGACCCTTCTTTAGAACAAAAGACACCACAAGCTTCGGGATCACCTTAGCGATTACTTCTGAACCCCACTCCAACCCAAAGATTGAATCGAGGAATTGCTCAATTTCTTCATTGCTAATTTTTATCTCAGTAGATACTTCATGAGTAGCAAACTTTCCGCGTTCACCTATATTGCTAATCTCCGATCTGATTCTTACTGCCGCTTGTTTTGCAAATTCAAATTGAGAATAGCGGGAGTAAATATCTGAGAGTTTCTCTAGGTAATTTAATATAAGTAAACCATCAGAATTTGCCTGCTTATTATCGCGGAAAGATTTTTCAAGTTTAGAAAGTGCTGTTTCTAACTTTTGTTCATTTCTCTCTCTTGCGTAATACTCAGCGAGTAAAACGACGGCACATTCAACGTGCCAAGTATTTGATTCTGTGGATTTTGATAAATGATCCAACCTATTTTCAAGATCAGCTAAAAGTGCCTGTTTTTGTTCGTCAGTAAGTTGAGCATTGTTTTCAACAATAAGCCATTTGAACGCATAACCCCACAATCCAGGCTTGTCATCTTCCGCAAATTTTTGCTCGGTTGCAATAATTGATGTGGTAAGTATTTTTAGACGATCTGAATCATTGACTTGTTTAGCAAGAGTAAGTGCTCGATATAGCTTGTCCTTACAGCCCAGAGCATCGTCAAGGCTCTTTTCACAAATCTCAATGGACGTATCAATTACTTTTTGAACCATCTTATAATCGATGGCAGTGCTCTTCGTTTTGGGTTCAAACTCCACGATCAAATCCGCATATCTACAAGAAAGCATCGGATGCTTTGAATTTTTTGCCCGTTCACGCCAGTAAGTTAGTATCTCATCATCGATTGTTCGTATGCTCGGAAACTCAACCATTTGATTCTCCTTATTTGGCAAAACAAACATAGGCCCGTAATACGTGCCCCATCCTGTATCTTTGTTTGGGTAGTCAGCTAGAAACTGGAAAGCTATGTACTCCGCAAGTTCTTGCTTTTCAGTTACTTTGTGCTCTTTGACGTTAAGAATCTCAGCAATCCTTTGTCCAATCTTATATTCTTCAATTGGTTCAAACTTACTTTCTAAACCATCAAGATATTGTTTTAGTTCTTCTCTGATCATTTTTTACTGCATAATTTGTGTAATTTTCCAATCAGTAAAGTTGCTATTTATTTCCACTGTATGGGTTACAGATTGATCACCAAAAGAATCTCTAAATTCGGTTACGGAGTAAGAATAACCACCAGGTCCCGAGTTCAAAAGTCCCACACAAAACACAGCTTCAAAATTATGTCTTCCGAATATACTCCCTCGAATTTTATTTCTGAAGAATTGACCTGCGCCATCGAAAAATACGACCAGAAGCTTCTCTCGTGCGTAATCATCGCCTCTGGTAATCTTTAGATTTATTGCATCAATTACTCTTTGCTCTCCACTAGGTAATTTCCTCCCCTTTGGAACATCAAGTGCAGATACATGTTCTGTCTGGAAAGCCAATCTTAAGTCTTTGTCTATTACAAACCCGTCGCCGGAATCATCCTCCATAAACGTGATGTCTCTCCCGTGCATTTTCCGCAAGACAGCGCAAATTAACCAATTAGCCCATGCTTCTCTTGGTCTCAAGCTGAAATTACTGATATCTCTACCATTCCAAAGAAATTGAGGATTTTTTACCATTGACTCAAAATCTTTGAGTGCAATTTTCAAATCCTTAATAAGTTTACGATCTAATGAAGGGAGTTGGGTAATCAGCATAATCAATTCAAATTAAAAATTTTCACCGGAATTAACCTCGAGGAGGGAACCGATCAGTAATCCACAACCGACCATTTCCGTTTTCGTAAGATTTTCGGTATACTGATAATATAGCAGTTCAAGCTGAAAACATCAATCAATTTTATGCCTTATCCAATTACAAAAAGACAAAAACAGGTTTTTGATTTTCTTAAGGTCTTTATTGACGACAAAGGATACTCTCCTACTCTTGAGGAGATAAAGAAACGACTTAGACTGTCAGCAGTTTCTACAGTTCACCAACACATTAATGCCCTCATCGATAAAGGGTATATAAAAAGATTTGATAATTTAGCTCGAGCAATTGAAATCAACGGAGCTACGGGAGAAAGCCGAAACTTTATAGAAATTCCTTTGCTCGGAATGATAGCCGCGGGTGAGCCAATAGAAGCCATAGAGATACCGGAGACAGTATCAGTACCCAAGGAGCTCACTCTTGGCCAAGGCAGACACTATGGTCTAAAAGTTCGCGGAGATAGCATGCAGGACGATGGTATTTTTGATAGCGACACTGTAATCGTGCGTGAGCAGTCGATAGTCGACGATGGCCAGATCGGGGTGGCAATAGTAAATGACAATGAAGCTACCCTCAAAAGAATCTACAAAGAGAAAAATGGCTTTAGATTACAACCAGCCAATAAAAACTATAAACCTATTCTTACAAAGAACTTGGAGATACGCGGTCGGGTTACTGGCGTGTTGCGAAGTCGTTTTGATCCATTGCCAAAACCTGCCCAGCTTCCACTTTTCATGTTTCCTCAAAACCAAAAGGCGGAGCAACTACTCCAAATACACAACAGACGATTTTTAGGAAACAAAACCAAGTTACTTGGCTTTATCGGCGACATAGTGGCAGATAAGTGTCGTGGTTATTACACCTTTTGCGATATTTTTGCTGGTACGGGTGTGGTCGGTCAATATTTTAACAGACCAGATACTAAAGTAATTTCAAACGATATACTAGATAGCAGTTACACTTCACTCCAATGCTGGCTTACTACTAAGAATTACAACAAAGAGAAAATAGCTAACATTATTAATTTCCTAAACAATCTACAGCCAAAAAAAGAAAACTATGTTTCCGAAAAATTTGGTGGATCATACTTTACCAAAGAAAATGCTTTGAAGATCGGGGCTGTTCGAGAGGAGATAGAAAAATTTGATGAAAAAGGTGAAATAAACAAAGAGGAGAAAAATATTCTCCTAACTTCTTTGATTTATGCCATAGATAAGGTGGCTAATACTGTCGGCCATTACGAAACTTATAGGAAGAAGCTTGATACGATTCAAGACCTCAAACTTTTAGTACCAGATATAGATACAAAAAATAACGCCAACAATGAGATTTTTCAAAAGGACGCAAATCAGCTAGTTAGGGAAATAAAGTGTGACGTGCTTTATATAGACCCTCCTTATAATTCCAGACAATATGGTGACTCATACCACTTGCTCGAAAATATAATCACTTGGAAAAAACCAAAGGTGGAAGGAGTAGGTAAAAAGATGGCCGAACGAGGTCATCTTAAAAGTCGGTATTGCCTAAAAGGAGCCACTGAAGCTTTTGAGGATCTGATACAGAATGCTCAAACCAACCACATCCTTATTTCTTACAACAACACGGGAGAAAAGAAAAATGAACGGTCAAATGCTAAAATTCCCGATAATCGAATTGTAGAAATATTGAAAGCTAAAGGTGAAGTCGAGGTATTCGAGCGAGAATATAAAGGATTCACCACTGGGAAAAGCGATACAAGTTTTGCAGACTTGCGGTTGCCCATTTCTGTTTTCGCAATGTTTTCGGTATAATGTATTTGTGGGGTTATTAAGGAGAAACTTTATGCCAATTCCGATTACCAAAAGACAGAAAGAGGTTTTGGATTTTGTTTCCAGCTTTATTAAAGCAAAAGAGTATGCGCCAACCCTTGAAGAAATAAAAAAGAAATTAAAATTATCGGCGGTTTCAACGGTTCATCAACACATCAAGGTATTGGAAGAAAAAGGTTACATTAAAAGATACCCAAACTTAGCAAGAGCCATTGAGATACGAAAACGCAAGTAATAAAATTT
>Ga0209515_10003535_pt1 | contig 22188 bp, 22 predicted proteins | sample Subgroupgradi54m_FD_187454 | JGI IMG/M metagenome (GOLD analysis project Ga0209515, IMG submission 187454) | Subsurface groundwater microbial communities from S. Glens Falls, New York, USA - GMW60B uncontaminated upgradient, 5.4 m (SPAdes)... ... | reverse complement strand
ACCTATCAGAGATCAAACCCACCATTACCTGTGCACAAATACTTCCAACATAATTATGAAATGGTCGCTCACGGTAACGCAGAGGTCGCGGCTATTCGAGGCGCAAATCTCTGATAGGTGTGGGGATGAAAAAACCTTGGAATCTTATTCTGTTAGGAGATCCGGCGGCGGGGAAAGCGACGCAAGCGAAACGTCTAGTGAAACGATATTCTCTGCGGGAGTTTGATTTTGGTGAATGGCTCCGGCGTCCGAAAGGCAGCCATGCTAAGCAGGCATTGAGAGCCAAACGAACAGTGGCAAGAGGTATTCTCGCGCCCACCCAACTTGCTCGAGCGAAGTTCAAGGAGGTTATCTTTACGACTCCGAAAACAAAAGGCGTGTTTTTCAACGGCAATCCGAAAATGCTCGGCGAAGCGAAGCTTATGTATGCATGGTTTCGGCAAGCAGGCAGATCGGATCCTCTGGTGATATATCTTTCCATTCCCAAAAAAGACATGTTCAAGCGGGTCGGCATTCGCGAACGCGTTGAAAAAAGAACTGATGATCGAACGCGTCATCTTCAAAATCGGATGCAGTACTATGCCCGCGATATTAAAGCAGTCGTGGCCTTTCTCAAAAATCGCTATCGGTTCAAAAAGATTTCGGGCTTGGGTACGAGAGATCAGATATATCAGCGTTTGATTTCGCACATCGAGCAGGAACTCGCGCGCCTGAAATGAAGGGATTCAAGATCAAAACGGAGAAGGAGATCAAACTTATGGCTGAAGCAGGCCGGCGGCTGGGCGCTATTTTGCATACGTTGTCTGGAGAAGTCCGGGCCGGAATGAGCATGAAAGTTTTGGATCAGAGAAGTTTTGAATTGATCAAGCAAGCCGGTTGCAAGCCCGCATTTCTGGGCTATCAACCGTCTGGCGCCCAAAAGCCCTATCCGGCAACACTCTGTGTTTCCCTGAATGATGTTGTTGTTCATGGCGTACCGACAGATGATATAATCAGGGACGGAGATCTTGTCAAACTTGATCTGGGTTTGGTATATAAAGGATGGTATGCTGATGCGGCCGTTACGGTCGGCATCGGCTCTCTTGATCCCAAGAAAAGAAGCTTGATTGAAACGACCAAGAAAGCTCTTGAGCTCGGCATCAAAGAGGCGGCGCCCGGCAAAACTCTCGGGGACATCGGTTTTGCGATTGAACAGCTCATCCATTCAAAAAAGTTTTCGATTGTGGACATGCTGACCGGTCACGGCATAGGCCGTCAGCTTCACGAGGAACCGGCGGTTTATAATTTCGGTTCGCGCAACAGAGGCGAGCGGCTGGAAGCCGGCATGGTGTTCGCCATTGAACCGATGGTTGCGGCGGGCAGCGGCAAAGTCAGGCAGCTTGAAGACGATAGCTTTGCGACTGCTGACGGCTCCTTGGCGGCTCATTTTGAACATACGGTGGCCATAACCGAACAAGGGCCGGTGGTGCTGACCAAGATTCAGGCCCAGTAAATTATTATATTATACGATCGTTGGATATAATAAGAAAAGTTTGATTTTCTATCTTTCACAACATGCTTTCATACACTGAATTGAAAAAAGGAATTATTTTTGCCATGGACGGCCAGCCCTATGAGATCGTGGAGTCTCATTTTTTGCGGATGCAGCAAAGGAAAGCGGTGGTGCAGACCAAAATCCGCAATCTGATTTCGGGCAAGATTTTTGAGCGGAATTTCCAGCCAAGCGACTCATTCGAAGAAGTCGAAGTGGAACGACAGACCGCCGTATTCATCTATCAGAGCAAAGGAGCGTTTTGGTTCCATCAGGAAGGGGATCAGAAAAACCGTTTTTTGCTGGCCGCCGAGATTCTCGGAGCAGGGGCCCAGTTCTTGATACCCAATACCAAAGTCACCGCGATTGTTTTTCAGGACAAGATTATCAAAGTACTTATGCCCATAAAAATGGATCTCAAAGTCGTTGAGGCGCCTCCATCGATCAAGGGCAGCACGGCCCAGGGCGGAAGCAAATCAGTCACTCTTGAAACCGGAGCCAAGATTTCAACCCCGCTGTTCATCAATACCGGCGATATTGTTCGGGTAAATATCGAAACCGGCGAGTATGTGGAGCGGATGGAGAAGAATAGTTGAGAGATTCGGAACCGCCATTACTAACATTATATCCTGATTGGGATATAATATTAGTAATTCGACATTTGTAGTTTTCGTATTTGTAAGTTCCTGATACCATTTTTTATCTTAGTTTAGAGGAATACTCCGACCGTCATGCGGCGACATGAAAGCAAGCCCGAAGCGAAGCGAAGAAAGGGACGTATTTTCATAGCCAACCTGCCTCAAGCCACTTCGGCCTGATAACATTGCTCACAATAGACGATTTCTGGGCGGTCGGGAGCATAAGAAGTTTGAAACTGATGAGGGCACTTATCGGTAGTATCGTGAAAATGTTTACTATCATTAACATAAGAACCATTTGCGGATTTCATTCCTACACACTGACAACTTCGCGACCAGAGACGCACGGGATTGCGTTGTTTTAAACGAGCATAATGGCGACAGCTAGAACACAAATGGGGGATTGGAATTCCAAACTGACGATAGAACTCTAATTCGAATGGAATCATACGAAAAGCCTTAGTGCACTGCTCCTCGCATTGTCCCTTATGTTCGCACTCGATAATTTCTTTCAAAATGGAGTCACTGACATTTTTAATATCTTCTGGAATATCCGCACTCGTAAGCGTGGGTACATGCACTTTCTCCTGCGGATCGCGCCAGGCGAAGCCGCGCGAGAGCGCCTCTTCCTTGGTTAGGGGATACATTTCCTGCGCCAGTGTTTCATTGTAGGCAAAGGGGCTCATTTCAATCGGGAAAAACTCACCGTAAGCGTGGACGCGGCCAAGTTTATCCACATACGGCTTATCTTTCATATGCTGGATTAGTTTTGGAACCAGCTTTTTATATTCGTCTTCAGAATACTGTTTATTGAAGATGCAATACTGTTTATTCCGCAAGCCGATGCATCCAAATACATTACTAACATTGTGACAATTGTAGGAATAATAAACGTCATGACAGTTGAAAGCAAAGCGCGAGAAAAAAACTCGGCTGCCCGGGTAGACGCTCGAACTTTCGTACACTAGTTCGGTATTCAATCCCGCACGATCCAGATCGTAGCAGTCTTTGATATGTGAATAGATCAGCCAGTCGTACGCGCAATCTTCTGCGCCGCCGAAAACATCGAAGCACTTGCGGCAGTTTTTGGCCTGCTCCAAGTTGTCGCCGGTGGAATTAACGGTTTGGATCAGACGCGCAAAACGACGAGGGAAGTTGATAAAAAACTTGGCAAACGTATCCCTGAAACTTTTTATCTGTTCGAAACTGCCTAGATTTATCTGTTTCATTCGCCGTCCGTATTCCTCTTTCGTCAGCTGCTCGTTAAAGAAGCAGTAGGATTTATTTTTTAGGTTTACGCAACCGAAGCAGTCGTGACAATTTTTACAATTAAACAAGAATGCGCTGTTATAGCAGTCGTCGCAATACCGGCTGTAGCGCAGGCGTGAACAGGAAATGCAATCCACTGTTTCGTAGCTCAATTCGCTCTTTGACACCCAGTAGGTATCTATACACTCTTTGCTGTTGAAAACATAAGTGGAGTAGAGAGAGTTTTCATTAAAATCACCCCCGAAAACCAGGTAGCAATTTTTGTTGCCCTCCGTGGTGCTGCAGTATTCGCTGTTTACGGGATTGATATTTAATACTGCTATGTCCGGTACTTCTTTCCATAGCTCTTGAAGTTGCGCGAAAAATGGCGCATCCCAGTTAACTTCCTTGCCGTAATCCAAGGGATTCCAGGCATCTCCCCACCAAGCTCTGTGGTCATAAACTCGCTGAGGATTGTCTGGTGAAAAAACAGATATGGATTCTTCCGAATGACCCGGGGCTTCACACTTTTTCTTATACAAAACGCGCTCGTTTCGAAACGCCAGGCGCCGTTGAATACGACAATTAAAACAAAAAGTCGGCGGCGGGACTTTTATTTTTTCATAAAACTGAAAATCCTCCGGTTCAATAATGAACCGGTTTTTGCAATTCTGACAAATACGATTTTCTGAATCCATTGAAATAGTATGCATCGGTTCCGGCGCCCGATCTTCTATATCCAACCTAATCTTAGGTTATCCAGCGCTGCGCAGGGGATTCGATCAGTTAAACTGGACGACGTACAGTCCTTGATCTTCGATTTCCTTGCGTTGGCCGTAATCGTCGAGTTTGAATTTCATCACGAACTCGATTTTCTTTTCGATTGTGCGGCCTGTGTATTCTTTGGTTTTCGGATTCCATTCTTCGAGAACGAGCATGTCGCCTTCTTCAACTTCAAAATCAGCCAGCCGAAGCTCGAACTTCTTTTTGCCCGAACTGACGAGTTCAAAATAACTCGGCCAGATTTTCTTTTTTATTTCTTTCATGCTTATTTTGTGCCTATTATATATGATTTTTAGCGACCTTTCCCAGTGACAGATTTGGCGTCTTTTTTATTGGAATAGGTGCCGAAGTAAGGGTTTAGCCATTAGCCACTAGGGTTTAGTAGGGTATTACAGAGAAATAGAGAGAGGATGAATTTGACCCTATTGGCTATACCCTAAATCCTGATCACTTATCTTTTGGGCCTGGCTGACATCAATGTCCCCGATTTTCGTTCGTCTCAAATCTTGCAGCATGGCCGGCAGGCCGAGCCGGCGGCCGATTTCTTCGGCAACCGCGCGGGCGTACGTTCCCTTTTCCGCTTTCATCTCAAATTGTAATATAATGTTTTTTCTTTGTCGTTCAATGTCCAGAAGTTTCAAATAAAAAACCCTGGTCGTGCGGAGTTTTTCCTCAACAGGAATGTTTTTGCGGGCGTATGCATAGAGCGGTATGCCTTTGTGTTTTACCGCCGAGTATTTTGGAATCGGCAGGGTAAGTTCCCCTTCCATTTCTTTGAGCGTTTTTTCGAGGAGCGATTCATCTATTTCCCCGACTTCTTTTTTTTCGAGAACCGTTCCTTCCGGATCGCCGGTTTCGGTGCGTTTACCCAGAAGTACGTCCATCAAGTAGGTTTTGGGCAAACTCATATATTCATTCAGTCGTTTCGTTCCTTTGTCTACGCCCACGATCAAAAGGCCGGTGGCAAAAGGATCGAGCGTGCCGGCATGGCCCATTCGTTTCATGCCCAGTTTTTTGCGGAGCCGGCGTACAACATCAAAGGAGGTGATGCCTTTGGGCTTATCAATGAATAGAATTTCCGATGGTACGCCCATTGCCGCGGTTTTCTCCGGACAGCCGACACAAAACTACTTTTTCTTTTTTTCAAGATCAAGGCACACGGAATTGATGCAGTACCGTTTGCCGGCGGGTCCGGGGCCGTCCTCGAATACATGCCCAAGGTGGGCGCCGCAATGTTTGCATATCACTTCGGTTCGGGCCATTCCGTAGCTTCTGTCCTCTTTCAACTCGATATGTTCCTGATTTGCCGGTTCGGTGAAGCTGGGCCAGCCCGTGCCCGAATCGAATTTGGTATCGGATGAGAACAATTCATTGCCACAGGCAGCACAGCGATACATGCCCTGTTCATGGGAATCATAATATTTGCCGGTGAAAGCCGGTTCGGTTCCTTTCTCGCGCATCACGCGATACTCTTCGGGCGTCAAGGTTTTCCGCCACTTGTCCTGAGCCGAGTCGAAGGATTCCTCATTTGTTTTTTCTGTTTTTTTCGTCATATATCTTCTTCTAATTTTTTTTCGTTAACTTTTTGCAAAATTTCTCTCTCTTTTTCCGTCAGAGTGATGTTAAAAATTGTTTTCAGATATTCTTCGTATTCTTTTACCATTTTCGCTGCCGCAATCGCATCCATTCCTTTTGCTTTCGCATAGGTTTTATTCAGATGAGAAAGTATATCATCCATTTCTTGATCGCTGAAGCCTCCTTCCCGTAAGCTTTGTATCCAACCGGCCATATCATCATCGGGAATTCTCATTCTTTCTATTTTTTCGGCCATCGTTATATTTTACAGGTTTTTAATCCTCGTTTTTCAAGATACTGCTGATGATACTCTTCAGCAGGGTAAAAAGTCGAGGCCGGCACGATTTCGGTTACGATCGGATTTTTGTATTTTTTTGAGCGCTCAAGTTCATCTTTTGATTCTCGGGCGAGTTTTTCCTGTTGCGCATTATGGAAAAAGATAACCGATCGATACTGGCTGCCGATATCCGGTCCTTGCCTGTTGGGAGTCGTCGGATCGTGAGTTTCCCAAAAAACTTTGAGCAGTTCTTCGTAGGTTATCTGCGAGGAATCGTATTCGACTAAAACCGATTCCGCGTGCCCGGTTCTGCCTCCGCAGACGTCTTCATAGGTCGGATTCTCGAACTTGCCTCCGGCGTAACCGACGGTCGTTGCAACGACCCCTTTCAGGACCCGGAATGCTTCTTCAGCTCCCCAGAAGCATCCTGCCGCGAATATCGCTTTTTCCAAATGTTTTTCGTCCATATAAATAGTATATCAATTTTTGATATCTTGTAAATTCTCTGGAGACGGGGCAGGTTCCTCTTGACTCGGGCACGGGATGCCGCGCCTTTCCGTTGCGATTGCATCATATCTGAAAAAGGATTACATTAGCCGGATGGCGGCCGGAAAAACAAGTATGAAGAAGAATCGTACGAAGCGGGTTTTTGTGGGAATGTCCGGAGGCGTGGACAGTTCCGTGGCGGCGCTTCTTTTGAAAAATCAGGGCTATGCTGTCATCGGCGTGTTTATGCGTTGTTGGGGAGGAAACGGCCCCGACGCTCCGGTCGGAATAAACTGCGCCGAACAAGACGCCGAAGACGCCCGGCGGGTTGCCGGGAAAATCGGCATTCCTTTTTATGTCTGGGATTTTGAACAGGAGTATAAAAAACAGGTGGTTGAATATATGATTGACGACTACCGCCGCGGCCTGACGCCGAATCCGGATGTGATGTGCAACAAAGAAATAAAATTCGGACTTTTTTTCAAAAAGGCGCTCACGGCCGGGGCGGGTTATGTGGCAACGGGGCATTATGTTCGAATTGTTGGAGATGTTGGAAATGTTCGAAGTAAACAAGCGAAGCGATCCAACAAGCGAAGCGATCCAACATCGAACATCTTTCGTTTATATCAAGCAAAAGACTCGAACAAAGATCAATCCTATTTTCTCTGGACTTTGCAGCAAGAACAGTTGCGGCATTGCCTTTTTCCGATCGGGGATTATTTGAAATCCGAAGTCCGGGCGATTGCGCGCAAAGCCGGTTTGCCGACCGCCGACAAGAAAGATTCGCAGGGGATCTGCTTTTTGGGGAAAATAACAGTGTCGGATTTTTTGAAGCATTATATTCCCGAGCGAAAAGGAACGGTTTTGAATACGGCCGGCAAAACGATCGGAGAGCATTCCGGGGCTTATTTTTATACGGTTGGTCAGCGGCGCGGTCTGGCATCCGGCGCTTGGCAGCGGGGCAGCGGGGCAGAAGCCAGGCAGCCGTTATATGTCGCGGATAAAAATGTAATAACCAACACGCTCATCGTCGCCGAAGGGGAGAATAATCCGGCGCTGTATAGGAAAGAAATTAAGTTAGATGATCTTAATTTCATCAACAAGGAATATCATTCCAACATTCTCAAGAATGTTGGAATGATGAAAATCTTGGCACGGGTGCGATATCGGCAGCCGCTGGCACCCGCTACGCTGACTTTCGCAGACCACACCCAGACCGACCTCGAAAAACTTCCGCGACGGTCCGCGTCAAGTCCGCGTCGTTCCGCGTTGCTCGTTTTCGAGCAAGGGCAAAAGTTCGTGGCGCCGGGCCAGTCAGCAGTACTGTATACAAAGACTGGCGAGATGCTCGGCGGCGGAGTGATTATCTGATGAAGATGAAATACGTCGAGCTACATTTGCATTTTACAGGATTTGTGTTATATTTTCTATCGGGGATGATTGGCTTCGATAAAGATGAATCGTGAACTGGCGAGCCGAGCGCGAACTCGCTAACTCGCAAACACTGCTAACTGCCAACTCTAAAGTTGCAGCTCCTGCATTCGCTTACGCTTAACGCGGGAGGATCGGTCCGCTCGGGTTCCTTGAGCGAGTATCCGGTCTTATACAAGGGGACTCGTCCAATTTTCTTGCTCCAAACGAATTGGATTAAACAAACGGAGCAAACCTTGCTTCTTATTTAAGAAGATACGCTCGTAGAAGGTTCATTGGTTTAATCTTTACACGGCGGTTCGATCCCGCCCATCTCCACTCGACGCGCCCCACTAAAAGTGGGGCTTGCTCGTGGCAAGCCACCAGTGAGTCGAGTGCCCTGAGTGACGAGTGTAACGAGGAGTCGAATGGGCATATACTTAAACTATGTTTTTTTGTCTATATACTTAAAAACGACTTTGGCAAGCTATACGCGGGCATCACAGAAAACTTAGAAAGTAGATTGTATTACCATAACACGGGACGGGGCGCGCAACTCACGAAAGGCAGGGCGAAATCTAAATTAGTATTTTACGAACGATATGATACTCTCGCGGACGCACGGAAACGAGAAATTCAAATTAAAAAATGGCGGAGAGACAAGAAAGAATTTCTTATCGAACGATTTTTAAACGGCTTACCTACAAAATTATAATCGCTATAGCTACTATGTTTTTGTAATCCTTCGCTTACTCAGAATGTTCGAGATGCCGCAACCAAAATTGCAGTGCCACTCTCAAAAACATCCCTAAATTATCAGTGTTTTTGTTTACCTGCGAGCCTAGTATAGAACTAAAAGTTCGTTCAAGATGAAGATTGGTTTCCACAAAGTGAAATGGTGCAATTTTATTAATGAACAATCGTGGTTTTGCTCCGATCCTCGTTATCCTTATCGCAGTTGCGGTTCTCGCAGCAGGAACGGGCATTTTGTGGTACACGAAAACGGTGAAAAAATCGATGCCGCCACAGGAACAGACGCAAGCGCAGAATCAAGCTGACGCTACTCCGGCACAGCCGACCCAAACTCTATCTACGACAACCTCTCAAACCACTACCAACAATTCATACGACATTACATTAAATCAAATTTTGAACAGCAATGGTTTCAGCAATGGCGTCATGCATGGTACCCAAAAAGATGGGACCGGCGCATCTTCCGAAACCGACATCATAAAAGATAAAATTGCTTTCGGCGACCTGGATGGCGATGGCTACACGGAGGCCGTGGTTCCTATGTTATGGTGTTGGGCTTCCTGTGGTCAACTCATTTCGGTATATGAAAATGATCACGGGAAAATTATTTCTGCCGAACTGCCCGAAGCAAAAGATACTTCAGAAAAACAACATATTATCTCGATAACAATCACGAATGGAATCATATCAGTAAGCAAATCTGATTGGTTCAATGCGCCTGCAGGTATGCATACCTATCAGGTCAAATTCGTGAATGGGGATCTTCGCGCCCTCGACCCTGCAACGGGTAACTATGTCAGCCGCAATGTAAAGAATGCCAATTTCTCGTTCCTCTCTCCGACAGGAGCTGAGATATTCAAAGTTGGAACAACGGTTCATATCAGATGGTCGGCCACTGGTTTGGCACCAGATGTCTCGTCCACTCTATCCATTGACAATGAAAAAGATCAGGGATCCATTGTCGGCGAAACAACGAACACCGGCTCTTTTGATTGGGTAGTACCAAGCTTTTTTCACAGCTTTATCGATAACCCCTCTAATCCTCCTATCCCGTGGACTAACATGAAGGATTCCGTGTACCGGTTCACGATAGATTTCGGTTATCCTGCCCTAGGCGGCGGTTATTCTTCGAATAAGTTTAGTATTGTGCAGTAGCGGACTCAATAGCAAACATTTTATAAAGTTCAGAAAATGGAGTTTTCCATCCAATCCCATTTCCCAAAATCCTCCCAGCGATGTATCATTAAATCAATGTCAATTCCATTTCACTACCATGCTTCATAACACCCGCGTGAAAACTTGGTCGAGTTTTGTTTGCGGCATCTCTTTCTCTTCAAGCCGATAGGGTGAAATTCGCCGTACATCGCTCGCCGCCCTATCGGGCGTTTTTTTGTTTATTAACCCATCATTAACAACCATGATCCAACTGTCAGAAAAATCATTCAAAAAACTTACGATCGCTTTGGCCCTTTATCTCGCCTCGCTGTTGGCCGCGAACACGTTGGGATTGAAAATAATGCCGTTCATCTTCGGCTCACATCTTTCGGTCGCGGTATTTTCTTTTCCGGTCGTTTTCCTCATGACAGACGTTGTCGGAGAAGTGTATGGAAAACAAATCGCCAAGTTCTTCGTTTTGGCCGGTTTTGTGAGCACGGCTGCCTTTATCGCGTACTCATTTCTTTCGATCGCCCTGCCGTGGTCTCATGACGGAGTATGGGTGCAGCAGAGCTACAATCAGGTGTTCGGAATTTCGATTCGCATTGCCATTGCTTCGCTGACAGCATTTCTGATCGGCGAATATCAGGACGTTCTTTCGTTTTTCTTTTTTCACGAGAGATTGGGCATCAAATTTTTCTGGCTGCGCTCTATGCTCTCGAATCTGTGGTCGCAACTGCTCGACACCATAATTTTTATGGTTATCGCGTTCGCAGGAGTGTACTCAACTCATACGCTCATCAGCATCATTATCTCGTGGTGGCTCTACAAAGTTGCGATGGGCGCGTTGTATACGCCGCTTTCGTATCTCGGCATCTATCTTCTGCGCGATCGTGGAGCAAGCGTTCCCAATCTCGCGCCAAACTGAATTGACCGTTTTTCTAGCGGCCACTTACTTCTCCGGATTTCCCGAGATTTTGACTTTTGACTGCTGCGGCGAATTCGATTATCAGCAGGAAAGCGGTGAGCGCCATCATCGGAATCGTGACATAGCCGAAATCATTCACAAATACTTTTGAGCAGGAAACTGAATATCCCACTGCCGAACAGGGCAGCGCGAAGGGGGCGATCCCGATTTGAAGCAAATAATGATATGCGGCAATCGTTGCTCCGATGACGGAAAGGGCGATGGAGTAATCGGCAATGCGCCTGTCTTTCTTCCAGAGTGCGATTCCCAACATAATGACCTGCGGATACATGAAAATCCGTTGGAACCAGCAGAGTTCGCACGGAACAAGACCGGCGATTTCGGAATAAAAGAGACTGCTGCCGGTGGCAAGAAATGCTATGGCAAAGGCGGCCGCGATGCCTTTGTCGCCGATGAAATTCAGCCATCCGGGGTCGCCATTTAGCTTTCTAACCAAGAAAGTCACAAACAGCAGAATGATCAGTGTATCACCAGCAACGGTGAGAAACGAAAGTATATGGCTGACTGCGGCGACAAGGGGAGACATTATTTTTGATTCGCCGCAGGAAGCGAGCAGTCGGATTTATCGGCCAGCGTTTGGAGCGCTACCTCACCGGTGAGCTGGCTGCCATCGGAGAACACCCAGGTCGGATAACTCTTAATGCCTTTACCAATGCAAGCCTGGGTTTGTCCCTGGGCATCCGGCGTAGAACACTCGACATACGGAAGTTGATCCACTGCGCTGCCAAACATTCCTTTCTGATTTTGACAGTGGGGACACCAGAATGCGCCGTAAAAAGTTGTTCCTTTACCTTTGAGACAAGCGGCGAAGGGGCCTAAATTCGTAGGTCCGCTTTGGAAATTGGGATATATCATCAGCCCGATGGCAACCAGCACGAGTGCAAGAATAATGAAGAAAGTGACGGCATTCTTATTCTTTTTCATACCCGGTAGTAGAAATGCGACTGAGTTTAAAACACAATTATATTATTTCCCCTAGATGACTTTTCATGTATTCCTATGATGTGTCCCAGTGTAAGAAATCCTTTATTGTCGCATTTTCACTACCGGGCATACGGTTCAGCATATCAAATATAAGTTTTATCCGCCACTCTCGTTATTTTCGCTTTAGATGGAGGGAATTGATCTTTGGTGTATCATTATTTCAATGAATTCCGAAACCAGAACGTGTCAAAATTGTAAGGGTAATTTCGTCATCGAGCCGGACGATTTTTCTTTTTATGAAAAGATTCATGTTCCGCCGCCGACATTCTGTCCGGATTGCCGCAAGCAACGGCGGCTTAGCTGGAGAAATGACACCAATTTGTATTCGCGCCAATGCGAGCTATGCAAAAAATCCGTTATCTCGATTTATGCTCCCAATGGCAGGATAACGGTGTATTGCCAGAAATGCTGGTGGTCGGACAAGTGGGACCCGAAAAGTTACGGCCAAGCATACGATTTCAGCAAGCCGTTTTTTACTCAATTCAGAGAATTGCAGGGGCGCGTTCCGGCTCTGGCAACGGTCAATGACGACGGAATCGCAAGTGTTAATTGCGAGTACACGCACGATTTTGCATTCGGGAAGAACTGTTACATGCTGTTCAGCGCTTGGAAAATAGAGGAGTCTTTATATGGCGCGCATGCTCTAGGCGGCAAAGAAATAGTGGATACGATGAACAGTATGGGAGGCTGCGCGTATACTTATGAAACCGTCTATACGGAAAAATGCTATCAATGCCGATATGTGTATTACTCCGGCGCGCTTTTAGATTGCGCGTTTTGCTATGACTGCCGGGATTGCTCGGACTGTTTTATGTGCGCGGGGCTGCGTCATAAAAAATACTGTTTCAAAAACAAACAATACACGAAAGAGGAGTACGAAAAGATTATCAGTACCTATGCGTTGGATACGCAGAGCGGCGTTGAGCGGGCGAAAAAGGAATTCCAATCGATATATTATGCAAGCCCGCGCAGATTTGCGACTTTGCGCAATTGCGCGAATTGTACGGGAGACGGATTGATAAACGGCAAAAATTCAAAATTCTGTTTCTCTGTCCAGCGTCCCGAAGATTGCAAATGGATTGACAACGGCGATGCCCCGAAAGACAGTTATGATTTGGACTCATGCGGAGAGACGAATCAGTGCTGCGAAGGCATTACTGCCGACCAGTCCTATCGGGGTTTGTTTTCCATTTTTTCGTGGAAAAATACGAATGTTACCTATGCGGACGGATGCCACTCATCAAAAGATTTATTCGGTTGCTGCGGGCTCAAAAAAGCCCAATACTGCATTCTCAATAAACAATACAGCAAAGCAGAGTATAAGAATCTTGTATCCAAAATAAAACAGCAGATGGACACGATGCCGTATGCGGATAAGAATGGCGCAACCTACAAATTCGGGGAGTTTTTTCCGACCGAGCTTTCCTACTTCAAATATAATGAAAGCGTTGCGCAGGATTATTTTCCGTTGTCGCTCGCAGAAGTCGAGAAGAAAAATTTGGCATGGCAGGATCAGTTTCAGCTGACCACCGGCAAAGAAACCATGCGACCCGAGCAAATACCCGACAGCATTCATGATGTTCCGGATTCGATACTCAACGAAGTTCTGGCGTGCGCGGAATGCGGACGCAATTATCGGGTTGTGCAGGCGGAGTTGAAATTTTATCGCCGCATGGCCATACCGATTCCCCGCCGCTGTTTTTATTGTCGCCATCGTTCGCGCTTCGCTTTGCGGAATCCTTTCAAATTATTCCATCGCCAATGCATGTGTGATTATTCGGCATATAAAAATTCGAGCATACATCCTCATCATCCGGCAGGAAGGTGTCCCAACGAATTTGAAACCCCGTATGCCAATGGCCGTCCTGAAATTGTTTATTGCGAACAGTGTTATCAGGCGGAAATTGTATAATCCATCGGATAACCCTTTCAGATGCCATTCCATCAAATAAAATTCATCAGGCGCGAAGAAATCGCCGATGGGACCATGGCATTCTATTTCGACAAGCCGCCCTTGGCGGGCCTCGTCGAAGGCGGGTCGGAGGGATTTGAGTTTAAAGCCGGGCAATTTGTCGAAATGACGCTTTTGAATCCTTTGGAAACCGATGCCGGAGGCAATACCCGCGCTTTTACGATCGCGAGCGCGCCGCATGAGCCGGATTTGATGATTGCGACGCGGATGAGGGATACGGCGTTTAAGCGGGTATTGAAAACTCTGACGATCGGCACCGAGGCGCAAATCGAAGGGCCATTCGGTTCTTTTCATTTGACTGACGACGCCTCCCGCCCAGCCGTATTCTTGATGGGCGGCATCGGCATCACGCCCGCGCGCTCGATTGTTTACGAAGCAGCCCGGGAAAAACTCCCGCACAAGATTTTTCTTTTCTATGCAAACCGCCAGCCCAAAGACGCGGCGTTCTTTCAGGAACTGAAAAACCTTGAAACCGAAAATTCACATTACAAATTCATTCCGACCATGACCGATGTGATCGAAGGAGATGTTTCGTGGGCAGGCGAGCGTGGTTATATCACCGGAGCGATGCTGAAAAAGCATCTCGGTACATTGGAAGGAGCGGTCTATTACAGCGCCGGACCGCAGGCGATGGTGTCAGCAATGCGAAAAGTTTTGAACGGTGCGGGCGTTGACGATGACGACATCAGAACTGAAGAATTCGGAGGCTACTGATTTTTTTCTGAAATCGTGATTCACTATGTTTATGTCCCAATCGGGATATAAACATAGTGCGGGGTAAAAAAGGTATTTTCAGTTTAAAAAGCTTTCCTCATTTCCCGTTCCGCCGAGCGTTTTTTGAGCAGTTCGCGCTTGTCGGATTTTTTCCGGTTGCGTCCGAGCCCCAGTTCGAGCTTGATGAATCCGTTTTTGGGATAGGCGCGGACAGGGATGAGCGAGAATGATTTTTGCCGCAATTTGCCAGCAAGAGTTTTGATCTCTCTTTTATGGAGCAGCAGTTTTCGGGAGCGGGCCGGGTCGTAGTCGGCTGGAACATTTTTCGGCTGATACGGCGGGATGTCGGCGTTCAGCAGCCACAACTCGCCGTTTTTGGGAACGACATAGCTTCCGGCCAGATTGAACCGCCCGTTTTTAACGCTTTTGACTTCTTGGCCGTTCAGCTCGATGCCGGCTTCGTATTTTTCGATGATTTCATAATCGAATCCCGCGCGCCGGTTTGCGGCGATGGTTTTCATTCTTTTCATTTTACTCCCACGCCCAAAAACCTCCAGCCCTTAGTCGGAATCGTACACTCGTCAGAGACATCGAGAATCTTTACGCAGCTTCGATTATCTGCAGGAAGCTGAAATCGTTCGCACCAGTTGGATCTCTGAATTGAAGCGGCGCCCGTTGGTAGAGGTATTCTAAGTACCTTCTGCCTTTGTCGGTAGTCCGGGCTTTTGCCACCAATCTTGTATACAGCTCTCGTAACGGCACGAATGTCCTTTGCCTGACATCCGGGTCTTCCACGAGTGGGTCGCCGGATAGGGTGATGCCGTAGAATGTTTTGAGGCGAACGGGCGTTCTCCCCGATTCTCTCAACGCAGTCACTACCTTCAAAGAGTCTGGCATAGTTGTTACTCTCTTACCCCGTTCTTGCGCGAATTGGTTCAGTCGTTGGCTGAATTCCGTATCTTCTCCTGATTCTTGATCACTGATACCGCCCGCAACCGCCGTTTCATAACTTTTCGTTATCATGTTCGCCCCCGAGAAGGCGATGTCATCGTGGGAATCTCCACCGGTTTGTATCTCATTGTCTAATTTGTCGGTGAATTGCGATAAACGCTTCGCGGTTTTCAAAAGAACAAGCTCTATCCACTTTTCTCTCACTTGTTCGGAGGTCAATTCTGTTTCTTCATCGGGACTGAATTCGTACAGTATGTCACCCGCGATGCCAATGATTGAGGGATCTTCCTGAAAAGCGTTGATCGCCTTCTTCAAGTAGTCTTGATCCTCGAAGCGAGCATCTGCATCTGTCTGGACGAGGACGCCATTCTTTTGATTGTCAAAGAATCTTCTGCTTGCTTCGGCGACTCCGCGGCCCCGGGCTTTTCCCACGGTGCAGGATGCGATGGCATTGTCGGGCGAGCTTTTATCAATTGCAAAGAGGTTGAAGTTCTCCCGTAGTTCCTCAAACAAAGTTTGTTGTTCAGGAGTACATCCCGTATAATCCGCTTCTCTGTTTTTCCAGATCGGCAGATTCAAAATTTGTTGATTGAGCCGCCGTACGGACTGAAATTCTTCCGATCCATTATCTTCTCCGTTATTGATGACGTACAGCGCTTCGAAATTTTCTTTGCCTATCTCTCTTTGTTTTGTAAGTGATAGAATTTGGGCAAGAATTCTTTCTGAAGTTTCAGTATACACTGGTACTACAACTGCTACTTCGCAATTCGGATTTTGCGGGATTTCGATTAACTGTTCTCCCGGGAGGGTTTCTATGAAAAACTCACGAGCTTTTTGCTCGTCGAGCGTCTTTTGATCGAGATTGCTCCCCGGAATTATTTCTTGTTCCATTTGAATTCAGGATATAGCAGATATCAAGCGCCGTCAAAAATTCCCCTTGACAGTTTTTACAGAGCGTAATAAATTTGAATTACTCGGAAGATGAAACAGGCAATTTCAATAATTGTGCGCCGCCGCAGGAATCCAAGAATTCGCTTGAGGTTGTTTGTTAGTGCTCAAAAATTCAAATTGTAAAATAATCGTTCGTTGAACATTATCACGCGGCCTCAAGAAGAGGTCGTTTTTTTGCTGCTTTTAGAGGAGAAAATGATGCAAGGACAGCAAGAACAAGAAGTAGCGGCAGAAATGATTTTTGGTGCGCTCGCGAAAGTGGGCGTCCTGAAAATAATCCAGAAGAGACCCTGGATCGGCGACATCTATGAAGGGCACTGGTCTCCCTTCGTGGAAACTTTTTACTACTTTGAGGACAAGGTAGTAAAAAAGCCCGGCCAGAGTTTTTCTCAAGGACTAGAGGCTTTGTTAAAAAGCTTCTAATCTTTAATAACCGAGGATAAGCGGATATCAATCAGTGTCCGCTTATTCTCTCAAATACAGTAGAGCAAAATCATTACAAATATGGCTAAATTATGGGAGAAATCAAAACAGAAATCGCATCCTTTTATAGAAAAATATACTGCTGGGCAGGATCATATTTTCGACGCCTTCCTCATGCCGTTTGATATTCAAGCAAGCAGGGTGCACGCGAAGGGCTTGCGGAAAATCGGCATCCTTGACGCGGGAGAATTGAAAAAGATTCTTGCGACGCTTGATCTGTTGGAGCGGGAATTTCGGGCCGGGAAAATAAAAATCACCGCCGCGGACGAAGATTGCCACACGGTTATTGAGAATTACTTGGTCAGCAAATTGGGTGGCACTGGCAAAAAAATTCATACCGGCAGAAGCAGGAACGATCAGGTGTTGGTTGCGTTGCGGCTCTACATGAAAGATCGCCTGGCGGAAATACACGACAAGTGTCTGGGGTTGGCATCGGCGTTCTTATTGTTTGCGGAAAATAACCGGGACATTCCTTTACCGGGTTACAGTCATACTCGGCAAGCCATGCTTTCGAGCGTGAGCCACTGGACATTGAGTTTTGTCGAGAGTTTGCTCGATGACCTTGACTATCTGATCGCGGTTTCAAAACACATAGATAAAAATCCGCTCGGTTCGGCGGCGGGCTTCGGGGTTTCGATTCCGATTGACCGGGAATTCACCACGCAAGAACTCGGTTTTACCGGTCTTCAAGTTAATTCGCTGTATTGCCAAAATTCGCGGGGGAAATTCGAGAGTTTATTTCTGGAAGCGTTGGTACAGATCATGCTGACCTTGGGTAAATTTGTGAACGATCTCCTGCTCTTTACATCATCCGAGTCTGGGTTTTTTCGGGTGGATGCGGCATTGAGCACAGGATCAAGTATCATGCCTCACAAGCACAATCTTGATGCTTTGGAGATTCTGCGCGGCAACACCAGTGTCGTCATCGCGCATCAACTCATGGTGAAGGAGATAAGCAAAAACCTTTTGTCCGGCTATAACAGAGACTTTCAACTTCTCAAAAAACCTCTGATGGAAAGTGCGCGGATCGTGCTTGAAGGCATAGAGGTGGCGGGCATCTTCATCAAAGACATCACTCCTTGCAGAGAAGAGATTGAGACAAAGATTGATAGAGAAATGTTTATGGCGGACATCGCCAATACACTGGTTATGGAAAAACACATTCCTTTCAGAGATGCATATCAGAAAGCCGCCAGCGCAGTATCTCTGGACAATCTGAACTTGAAGGATAATCTTGTTTCAAAGGTAACTTTGGGAGCGCCGGGCAATCTCGCTTTCGCGTTATATCATGAGAGAATCAAGAAGCAAAAAGAGTTGTCTCGTGCCACGAAGACGGGGTTTCAAAAAAAATTATAAGTTGGGGTGTGGCTATTTATCCAAAAGTTTCATTGCGAAAAGCGGGTTTTTGGGCTATGTTTAAATTCGGAAAACAGAATCCATGAGAAGGAAAATTGAACTCATCCTGAAAAAAGCGTTTGGTAAAGGGGCGGAAGGGGCATTTGCGGTTTTTGTTCCAGAACAGGAAAGCTTCGGGCATTATTCGACGAATGCGGCTTTGAAGTTGGCGAATTTAGGAAAGAAACCCCCACACCAAAAACTTTGGTATGGGGATAAGAATCCGCTTGAGATTGCGGGGAATATCGTGGCGAAAATCGAGAAAACCGCGCCACGGGGGTTTTTCGAAAAAATAGAAATTGCTAACCCGGGCTTTATAAATTTCTGGCTGTCAAAAGAAATCCTGCAAGCAGAATTGGAAGAAATAACAAAGGCGGGAGAAAAGTATGGCAGAACGGGCACTTTGAAAGGTAAAAAAATCATGGTCGAATTTACGGACCCCAATCCGTTCAAGGAATTTCATATCGGACATTTATACGGCAATATCATCGGCGAGACGCTATGCCGGCTGCTGGAAGCGAACGGCGCCACGGTCAAGCGGGCGAATTATCAGGGCGATGTCGGTATGCATGTGGCCAAAGCGGTCTGGGGCATGCAGCAACGAATGGCCAAGCAAAAGATTACTCTGTCGAAGCTTGAGAAAAGGACGTTTGAGTATCGGATAAAATTTATGGCCGAATCATACGCGGCGGGTGCGCGCGCGTACGAAGAGACGTCGGCGGCAAAATTGGAAATAGCGGAGCTGAATAAAAAGATTTTTGCTTCGGCGAAGGAAATAAAAGATTTGTATGAGAAGGGCCGGAAATGGAGTTTGCAATATTTCGAACGAATTTATAAGCGGCTGGGTACGCGGTTCGATTTTTATTATTTCGAGCGGGAGATCGGGCCGCGCGGCTGGCAGCTGGTAAAAGACGGTTTGAAAAAAGGAATCTTCGAAGAAAGCGAGGGCGCGATCGTGTTCCCGGGCGAAAAATACGGCCTCCATCGGCGAGTGTTCATCAATTCGCAGGGTTTGCCCGTGTATGAAGCGAAAGAGCTCGGGCTTGAATTCCAAAAATATGAAGATTTTCGGTTTGATGTTTGTATTATCGTGGCTGGCAGCGAGATCGTCGAGTATTTCAAAGTGTTGATCATGGCTTTGAAGCAAATTAATCCGCGGCTGGGAGAAAAAATCGTGTACATCCCGCACGGCATGGTCGGCCTCCCGGAAGGCAAGATGTCGAGCAGAACAGGAAACGTGATCGGTGCAGAAAATTTGCTGGACGAAATGAAAAAACGGGTTTTGAAAATTATCAAGTCCCAGAGAACGAGAACGAGGATTGCTACAAGCGCGTCGCCGGCAGTCGCCGAAGCGATCGCGGTGGGTGCGGTGAAATACTCGTTTCTTAAATCGGGCGTCGGAAGCGATATTGTTTTTGATCTCGAAAAGTCGTTGAATCTGCAAGGGGATTCGGGGCCGTATCTCCAGTACGCGTATGCCAGGATCAGGAGCATTTTGAGAAAAGCAAGGAATAGGGTAGAGGGTTTAGGGTATAGGGTGCAGGGGAACGTTATTCATCAATTGAATGGAGAACAGGAATTGCGGCTCATCCGTAAGCTGATTGAATTCCCCGAAATAATCAAGAGTGCAGCCGAGAATTATGCGCCCAATCATTTGGCAAAATATTTGTACGAACTCGGCGCGTTGGCCAATCACTATTACGAGTCAACGCCGATCTTGAAAGATGATAATAAGAATCGGCGGAACGCAAGATTATTGCTTGTTGCAACGGTCGCCTCGGTTCTCAAATCAGGATTGGGGATTCTCGGCATTGAGGCGCCGGAGAAGATTTGAATAATGAATGAGGCGGGGCGATGGGATAATTTAGGAACATAAATAATATGGAAATTCAAAAAGATCAATCTCGGAAGGCGGATAACGCTCGTCTTGACTTGCAGAAAGAAGAACAGCGGATTTTGAAATTCTGGAACGAGCAGCGGATTTTTGAGAAGTCGCTCGAGAAAACAAAAAACGGTCAGCCCTACACTTTTTACGACGGGCCGCCGTTTGCCACGGGTCTGCCTCATTACGGGCACATTTTGGCTTCGACGATCAAAGATCTGATCCCGCGCTATCAGACTATGAAAGGACGGTTCGTGCGCCGCCGCTGGGGCTGGGACTGCCACGGCCTGCCGATCGAGGAAATCGTGGAACGATCCCTCGGCATCTCGGGCAAGAAGCAGATTGAAGAAATCGGCATCGCGAAATTCAACGAAACCTGCCGCAGCAAAGTGCTGGAGTACGTATCCGAATGGCGAGCCATGATTCAGCGCATTGCCCGCTGGGTGGATTTCGACAATTCTTACAAGACTATGGATACCGACTATATGGAGTCGGTCTGGTGGACGTTCAAAAAAATATACGATCAAGGGTTGGTATATGAGGGACGCAAGGTGTTGTTGTATTGTCCGCGCTGCGAAACGCCGGTCTCGAATTTTGAGGTGGCGATGGATAACAGTTATAAAGATGTCAGCGAAGAAGCAGTTACGGTAAAGTTCGAAGTTCGAAGTTCGAAGTTCGATGAATTATTTCGATCATCGAACATCCATCATCGAACCTACTTACTTGCTTGGACCACGACGCCGTGGACGTTACTGGGCAATGTGGCTTTGGCCGTGGGCGAGGATATTGACTATGCTCTCATCGAATACGCCGGCGAGCGTTTCATTGTAGCCAAGGCCCTCGCTGCCTCAATTTTCAAGACAGATTTCACGGAGAGAGCAACAGTGAAAGGCCGCGACTTGATTGGTTTGAAATACGAATCTTTGTTTGATATATCTGCGTTGCAGTCCGAAAAAACATTCAAAGTTTATCCGGCAGATTTTGTAAATACTGATGAAGGTACGGGCATTGTGCACACGGCGGTTGTGTATGGAGAAGAAGATTATGAATTAGGCGTGAGAGAGGGATTGCCCGTGGTGCCGTTGTTGGACGAAAAGGGAAAGTTCAACGACAAGGCGCCGGAGCTGTTGCGCGGGGCATATTTCAAGGATGCCGAAAGCATCATCAAGGACGATCTGGAAAAACTCGGACTGCTGTTCAAGCGCGAGATGCACACGCACTCGTATCCGCATTGCTGGCGCTGCGGCACGGCACTGTTCTATAACGCCATCCGGGCCTGGTTCGTCAATATCCAAAAAATAAAAAAAGATCTTTTAGCGTCCAACGATAAAGAAATCAATTGGTTCCCGTCCCATCTGAAGCACGGCCGGTATGAAAAAAGCGTTGAAGCGGCGCCCGACTGGAATATTTCGCGCAATCGTTATTGGGGCAATCCGATTCCGGTTTGGAAATGCGAAAGCGGCTGCCCGCCGATCGTCGTCGGAAGCATCAGGGAATTAGGGTTAAGCTCGAACACGTTTTATTTCTCTCGTCACGGAGAGGCACGGAGTAATATATCAAAAATAACTTCGTGTTATCCCGAAAAAGACGTGTACGATTTGACCGAAGCCGGAATCCAGGGAGCGAAAAAACTTGGAGAACAACTGAAAGAGATGGGCGGCGTGGATATGATTTTTTCATCCGATCTTTTGCGAACAAAACATAGTGCGAAAATACTGGCAGGAATTGTAAACGCGCCCATACAGTTCGATGAGCGGTTGCGCGAATACAATTGCGGCGTCTATAACGGCAGGCCAAGCGCCGATTTTGAGAACGTTTTTTCGAAAAAAGAATTATGGACCACTGCTCCGGAAGGCGGAGAAACCTGGTTACAACTTCAGGAACGGATGGTTGATTTCGTCAAGGAAACCGACAAAAAATATGAAAATAAAAGAATTCTTGTCGTCAGTCACCGTGATCCGTTGCGGTTGGTTCAGAATTATTACGGCTCGGAACTTGGATACCCCAAATAC
>Ga0209515_10003533_pt1 | contig 22191 bp, 20 predicted proteins | sample Subgroupgradi54m_FD_187454 | JGI IMG/M metagenome (GOLD analysis project Ga0209515, IMG submission 187454) | Subsurface groundwater microbial communities from S. Glens Falls, New York, USA - GMW60B uncontaminated upgradient, 5.4 m (SPAdes)... ... | reverse complement strand
TTAAGGGTGTAAATGTTTGTTTTACCTTGTCCCCTTCTGTCAATCGCTAACCAACCCTTTACTTCTAACTCCTTAATTGCTTTATTAACTGTGGATCTTTTAGAACCTATATCTTCAGCCATGGTTTCTTGGCCAGGAAACACCATATTATTGTGCCACGCATAGCTTAAAAGCTTACTATAGACTACTTTAGCTGCAAATGATAAATCTTTATCATTTAGTAAGAAATTAGGAATTTGAGTAAATCCACCGGCTGATACTGGATCAAACCCTTCCAGGACTATATTTTGTATCTGTTTAAATGCTTGACTATCCCCTATTTTTTCAATCATATCGTTACTTCGTTCGTTCGAACGTTCGTTTAATCCTTATTTCGTTCCTTCGTTATAATTGTGTCTAGTGCTTCCTGAACAAGATCTCCCAGTAAAGTTTTTGAACCAAATGCTTTTTCCCTTTCTAAAGAGATTTCTTTTAAAGACATTAGTTGATCTTCATAGATATCGAAAGTGTGTCTTATTTTCCTTCGTTGGATAAAACGTTCGTTCGTTCGAACGTTCGTTGTTTCGTTCTTCTGTTGTGTATTCTGATTTGCCGCCATCTTGATGTTAGTTGGCAATGCACCAGTATCTGAAATTTTAGCCTTTTTTGGGGTGTTTTGTGAGCCTACAGAAGGTTTATTTTGAATAGGGGAGTTAGTCTCATTTTTAGATATAGGGGGTCTAAAGAAAACAGATTCCTGAAGATCCCTTAAAGTATCATCTGAATACTTAGGCTTTGACATTAAATACCTCCTCAATAACTCGTCCGTAAGCCTCAGCTCCAATGGATTTAGGATTATAAATAAAGATATCCTGTTTATTCATACTGGCATCTTTTAAATCTACATTGCGGGGGACTATGTTATTTAAAAGATACTCCGGATAGGCCTGGCGTAAAATTTTAAGGGAAGTTTTACTATTAACTGTATTATCAGCCATGCCGAACATGTAACCTTTAATTTTTAAGTCCGGATTAAAATTTTGCTGTGCCTCATAAATTGTTTTATTTATCTGGTTGATTGATTCAAGTTCAAAATAACCAGGGGAGATCACGACAATAACTTGGTCTGAGGCTGTAAAAGCATTTAGTGTTAGCCAACTTAAAGCTGGGGGACAGTCAATAAAAATAAAATCATAATTATCCTTGATCTTATCAAGCTGGACTTTTAGTCTGGCTTCCCTGTGATCCAAAGCAGTAGTCAGCTCAACATCAGTATTAGAAAGCAAAATATGAGAGGGGACTATATCTAAGGTAGGAATAGACGTTTTATGGACAATAAGGGATCTTCTCTCGATAATAGTGGTATAGATAGTTTGGTCTTTCCTAAGCTGGCTATAATCGGGGAGTAGAACTTTGCTGGCATTAGCTTGGCTGTCAATATCTAAAAGCAGAACCTTTTTACCTTTACGGGCTAATCCAGCTGCCAAAGAAATAGAAGTAGTTGTTTTGGAAACGCCGCCTTTTTGAGATGCAATACTTGTTATGAGTGCCATATGTCCCTTGTCCTTTTGGAAGCCTGGTATTTAGGTTGATCCAATTAAACAGTAACTATATCCAGTATAAACAGGAATTTTTTAAACAATCAAGTGGCAATTTTTAGGCCACATCAGCAATTTCTTAATTTACAACTCCAGATAACAAAAAAGCTTAAAGGCTGTATCTTTCGTAGAACTTTTTCTTAGCTAATTCCACAAGAATAAAATAAAGAGCAAGAATAGGTATCAAGGTAAAATAAAATGTTAGAGGTGGTTTTGTGAATGAGAATATGTTTGAGAATGGTAAGAACGGGAAGATTAAGGAAATCACGGCAACACCTAAAGAGCTAATAACTAAAAGACTACTCGGTTTGCTTTTAAAGAACGGTACACGCTTGGTTCGTATAACAAATATAATCAAAATCTGAGTTAAGATCGATTCAAGAAACCAACCAGTTTGAAATAATGGGACAGAGGCCTTAAATATTAAGAGCAATGCAAAAAATGTCACATAGTCGAAGATAGAACTGATTGGGCCAAAGATAATCATAAAGTGTTTGATAAAGTTAATATCCCACTTCTTTGGTTTTTCTAAATATTCAGGATCCACACTATCACTGGCAATAGAAAGCTCTGAAACGTCATAAAGGAGGTTGTTTAGCAGAATCTGCACCGGGAGCATGGGTAAAAACGGGAGGAACAGTGAAGCACCTGCAACACTAAACATATTTCCAAAAGCAGAACTAGTTTCCATCATAATATATTTCATAATATTCCCGTAAGTTGCTCTACCTTCGTAGACACCCTCACTTAGCACACGTAAGTCTTTTTGTAAAAGTATTAAATCTGCTGACTCCTTAGCAACATCTACAGCATTATCTACTGAGATGCCCACATCAGCTGCCCGTAGTGAGGGGGCATCATTAATTCCATCTCCAAGAAAACCTACTACATGCCCATGTTTCTTGAGTGCTAAAATGATTCTATCTTTCTGGTTTGGGTTCAATCTTACAAAGATCGTTGTTTTATTAACTAAATTGAATAGTGCATCATCTGTTAGATAATCTATATCATCACCGTGTGCTATACCGACAATTGGTAAGCCTAAATCATCACAAATCTTTTTAGTTACAAGCTCATTGTCTCCTGTTAAGATTTTGAGATCGATATTTTGTTTTTTTAAAAGTTTTAGAGATTCTTTAGCGCTTTCTTTAGCAGGATCCAAAAATGCCATCAAGCCTAAAAAGCTTAGTCCTTCTTCGTCTTTTTCAGAAAAAGTCCTACCCTCGACTTCTTTAAAGGCAACTCCTAACACACGGAAACCTTGGGAACTTAATTCTTGAAATCTTTTCATTATCTTTTCCTTAAGTTCATCTGTAAGGGGAGTCTTATTATTTTGGGAAAAATAGTGGGTTGAAATCTCAAAAATGCCTTCAGGGCTTCCTTTAGTAATTAACAGTTGTTGTTCTGCCTGTTTTACAATAACAGAGAGGCGTTTTCTAATGAAATCAAACGGAATTTCATCTACTTTTTCAAAATCTTGAATGTCTACTTCCTTATGTTTTAATACAGCCTCTTCTAAGGGATTTCTGATTCCACCTTGATGGAAGCTATTTAGGAAACCAAACAAAAGTACATCCGGATCTTCATCCCCAAAAATATTTTCATATCTTTCCAGCTCAACCCGATCCTCAGTTAAAGTACCTGTTTTATCAGTACATAAAACATCCATGCTTCCAAAGTTTTGGATTGCTGGAAGATCTTTAACAATGACTCCCTTTTTGGACATACGGAGGGCTCCTTTGGATAAATTTACAGTTATGACCATTGGTAGAAGTTCCGGAGTTAAACCAACAGCTAGAGCTAAGGCAAATAAAAGTGAATTTAAAACGTCATGTTTTATAAAAGTATTAATAAAGAAGACAAAGATAACCAAAATAAAAATTGTTTTTGTCAGGAAGTATCCAAATTCTTTTGTTCCCTTCTGAAACTCTGTCTCTGGCCTCTTCTCAACCAATCTCTCGGCAACCTTGCCGAATTCAGTCTGATTACCTATTCTCACAACCACAGCAGTTCCTTCTCCGGAGATAACATTAGTTCCCATAAAAACACAGTTAGTTAACTCAGAGGTTGATTTAGTAGTATCTGATAGTGTCAAAACCTGTTTGTCTTGAGGAAAAGATTCACCAGTCAAAGCTGACTGGTTTATAGTAAGGTATTTAGTTGAAAGTAATCTGGCATCCGCCGGAACAATATCACCCACGGAAAGTACAAGTACATCTCCTACTGTAACTTGAGAGATATAAATCTCCTTTTTGACACCGTTTCTAATTACCAGGGTTTTTAACGCAACCTTCTGACGGAGTTTTTCAGCAGCCTCTTCTGCTTGGTGGGATTGATAAAAATCTATGATTATACTTACTACTACAATGCCAAAAACAATAAAAAAACTAAGCGTATCTCCTAAAACAGCTGCAACAGTACTGGCTAAAATTAAAACTATAATTAGAGGATTCAAAAATTTAGCCAAAAACTTAAGTAATATGGTCTGCTTTTTCTTTTGGGCTAGTTCATTGGATCCATAGATTTTTAACCTTTTTTCAGCCTCATCTTCGGTTAACCCTTGTTCAGATGTATTTAGTAAAGAAAGGAGTTTTTGCTCTGTCTGTAGCCAATATGGGGTGTTTTTGAAGGCTGACACAGATTAATTGTAGGGATGATTGGTTTATATTGCAAATGATGGTTGTTGACTATGCTATACTTTTTTAGGTGGCTAAAAGAACTAACTTTTTTCAAAAAAGTAGTAAAGCAGCAAAAGAAATAACAGGTGAGTCTGTTTATAGAATTCTCACTTTATCAATTACTGCTTTTGGGTTTGTGGTGGCCTTAGCTTGGAGTGCTGTTATTCAAGAACTTTTAAGTAGATTTATTGACCCCTTAATTCCTGGTCAAATTGTATTATCCCGCTTTATTTATGCAATATTAGTAACTGTATTAGCAGCTGTAGTTATTTATCAACTTACTAAAATATCCGTGAGGAATTCAGAGAAATAGTTTTAGTAATTTTTACCTTCGAATAGAGTTAATCATAAACACTCGAGAGAAACTGGCATTGAGGTAAACTATCACAACCATGTCTTATCACTTTCGCCATGGCAGCAAGCCTTTTTCCTAATATCTTTGCAATTTTTATATCCCCTTCCGAGATCTCCTGTTCACCTTTATGACCAGAGACATATATTGCTCCATAGGGTGAGCCTGCGTCAAACTCTAAACCTTCTCCTTGAACTGGGTAAGGTACACCCATCGGAATCATCCCTAGATTAAGTAAGGGGATCATTAAAGAAAGTAATGCTGCTTCCTCTCCTCCGTGAGTACTACCAGAGCTAGTAAAAAAAACTGCCGGTTTCCCCACCATTGTTCCTTTAATAAATACAGGTGAAAGCTGATCAATGAACTGTTTTATTTGACTGGCAAAACTGCCAAAATGAACTGGGGTTCCAAAAGCTACTCCATCTGATGATGTTAAATCATCTAGGGTTGCCACCGGAATATGTGCAAAGCTTTCACGAGTTTTTTTAAGAGCTGGTTCATTCTCAAAAATATTATTCGGCATTATCTCGGGAACTTGTTTCAATGTAACCTCAACCCCATCAATCTCTCTTGCCCCTTGAGCAATATACTCTGCTAGTTTTGCAGTATGACCTGTTAAAGAATAAAACAAAACCAAAACTTTCACTTTATTTATAGAAGTGCCCTGTGTATTTTCCATTTCTTAACCCACAAATTAAGCGTATCAAAGCAATAAGCAATATGTCAATCAAAACTGTAGTATTGTATAGAAAGGTTTTAATTTATTTTCCATGATATTATGTGATTATGCCTGAGGGTATTGAAGGGAAAAATCCATCAGAACCTGTAGTAGTTCAAAATCCTACCTGGAGAGAAAGGTTAGGAAAATTATGGCCAAGAAGAAAAGAAACACCCAGTTCTATCTCTGAAGATGAAACAATTTTAATAGATATTCAAGATGCCGTAGACGCTGAATCCAGAGACAAGATAATCGCTTCAACTTCACACTCTGAAGGCATCCCTCCAGATTTAAGCCAGGAGTATGAAAGCAATAGAAGAAAGATAGAAGGATTGTATCAGGAAACTGCATATTGGCATGGAACTGGTAGGAAACAATATAGAAACGGACAAGCTATTGATCTTCTAAATTCTATAATAGATGACGGTGGATTAATACCTCATAGCGATCCCTTTGACGCAAGGACAGGTGTGGTGAGCATGATATCACTTTCTGATAGAAGGATGTACGCAGGAGGGTATGCGCGGATGCATTTACCTGTGGGTGAAAGATTAGGATATGAATATATGTCAGATAGATTTTGGGGTATTTTCCTTAGAATGACAGCACGGGAAGTAATTGGGAGTACAAATTTGGATCGTATTAGAAAAATAGGATTTCATGCTTGGAGTCATCTTAGAGAAGGTGGTAACCTTTCTACTCTAGCCAATCTTGCACTTAATCTCAGAAAGAATGGTAGAAAATGGATTTCAAGGATAACTAAAGAAGAAATTAAAAAACCAATAACAGAGCTTTTTACAATACATTCTGATATTCCTGGAAATTATCCTATTCTTATTGGAGTTAAAGATGGCACCTTTACACCTTCCCAAACAGCAAACTATATTTCAAAATATGAAACAAGAGCTAATACTCCAATACCTTTTAGTAACTTTACTCATATAGAAGTTCCACAAGATAATGTCCAAGAGACACAAAATTTTTTAAACCAAAGAGGAGTTGAAAATATACCAGTAGTTGCCATGGAGTTAGGAGAAATACATAGTAGCCAATTTTCACCACAGCAATTAATTGTAGGTAATCCTTTTAGGAAATAATAGTTCGAAAATAGATATATCTAGTGAATATTAGCCACAAAAATTAGAGTCGTCTGAAATTGGAATCCTAGTCATACGTATACCTAAACTGAGGGTATAGTTATGGATTTTATTAACACCTCTAACTATTGCAATAATCAGTTGATTTTTAATATAGTTAGGTTATATCGGTGGGTATTCTAACTGTAGTATTAACTGTTGCTGGACTGGCACTTTTTGAAATAATTAATAGTATTGATAACGCCATTATTAATGCCGAAGTCCTTTCAACCATGCAGCCGAAAGCTAAAAAATGGTTTTTGACCTGGGGATTTATTTTTGCGGTGTTTGCGGTGCGCGGTCTTCTACCCTGGCTTATTGTTTGGATAACTGTGCCTAGTCTTGGACCAATCGGAGCACTAACTGCCACTTTCAGTAATGATCCAAAAGTAGCAGAAGCTCTCAGCTCGTCTTCTGTTATTTTACTGCTTGGTGGTGGAGTTTTCCTGACATTTTTATTTTTTCATTGGTTGTTTTTAGAACCAAAACAATTTGGGTTGGTTGGAGAACGCTTTTTTAGATCCCAAGGCGTTTGGTTTTTCGCTATTGTCTCGATTCTTTTATCAGTGATTGTCTGGTTGGCTTTGAAACAGACTCAGATTTTGGCCTTTGGAGCAGTTATTGGTTCAACAGCTTTTTTCATTACTCATGGTTTTAAAGAAAATGCTGCGGAAAGTGAGAGAAAGTTACGAGAACCCGGAAGATCAGATTTAAGCAAAGTTCTCTTCCTGGAGATTATTGATGCTACTTTCTCAGTTGATGGTGTCTTAGGAGCATTTGCCTTTACACTCTCAGTACCAATAATTTTAGTGGGGAATGGATTAGGTGCTTTTATAGTTAGGAAATTAACTATTGGTAATATTGATAGAATCAAAAGATATGTCTATCTTAAAAATGGAGCTATGTATTCGATTTTAGTTTTGGGTTCAATTATGATCCTAGATGGATTTGGCTTTGAAATACCCAGTTGGTTATCCCCAGTTAGTACCTTTTTGATAGTTGGCTATTTCTTTTACAAATCCCATGCACGTAGACCGAAATTAGTGTCATAATTAAATGATGAATGATATATTTCATAAAATTGCTACCAGAGTTTCAACTATTACTGGTTCACCGGTTGCCTTTGTGACAGCTATCTCAATTATTGCCATTTGGGCAATTACTGGTCCAGCATTCCATTATTCAGATACTTGGCAACTGATTATTAATACCAGTACTACCATAGTTACCTTTCTGATGGTTTTTTTAATCCAAAATACTCAAAATAGAGATGCCAAGGCTATGCAGATCAAATTAGATGAACTTTTAAGAGGAGTCAGAGGAGCTAGAACTGACCTGGTAGACATAGAAGACCTTTCTGATAAAGACCTTGAAGTTTTACATAATCAATTTAAAGAGCTGCATGAACATTATTCCAGAGAGATGGTAAAAAGAGGTAAGGTTATCAAAGTAAGTGAAGATGAACATATAGACATTGTGAAATAATTTTCCCTGCATTGCATTGACCAAATATCATCAGTAATCCTATTGGCTATAACCATACATTATGGCCAACCCCTTATAAGGAATAGCTTTGTTGCGGCGCGTCTTCTTTTGGCTTATAATGGAAATGTTAATGTTTATAGCCAATACTTTTACTGTTTACTTTTGGTATTTGCAAGAGTTAGGAAGTGAGTTAGCATAACTTTATTATGTTAGACATGACAACCACACAAAGTAAAGAATTGTTTTTAACAGCTCTTAGGGGGCAAAATTATTCACCTAAAACACTGAGAGCTTATGGGGATGATCTTATTCAATTTATAGAATGGGTAAAACATAATAGGGTGGATTTTGATAACCCCACCAGATTTACTAGAATTGATATTGAAGGGTTTATGAGCTATCTGGCAGAACTAAATATGACAGGAATAACCAGGGTTAGAAAGCTTTCCTCGATCCGTAAATTCTTCTCTTTTCTGGAAGCAAATACCATTATTGCCAACAATCCGGCCAATACCATCAAGGGCGCAAGACGGGAAGAAAAAGAGCCGAGTGTTCTATATAAAGAACAGTATAAAGCCTTGCTTTTTGAGGCCTCTAGCAGCCTTAGAGACTATGCAATTATCATGACTTTCCTACAAACTGGCTTACGCCTAAGTGAATTGGCAAATCTTAAGGTGGATGACATTGATTTTGACAATAAAATGCTTATTGTGCGACAAGGGAAAGGCAAGAGAGACCGGTTTATTCCTTTGGTTGATGAGGAGATAAAAGCCCTACAAAATTATTTCCATTACAGAAACACAGAACTAATCATTGATGATGATATTTTATTTCTGGCCAAAAATGGCACATCTCTAAACGTTTCAACAATTAAATACATCGTGGCAAAATACATTCAAAAAGCCGGTATCCGCAAAAAAGCCTCTGTACATACCCTAAGACATACCTTTGGAACTCATAAAATAGATAAAGGCATGTCCATTGCCACTCTCCAAGAGTTGATGGGGCATAAAAAGAAAGAAACAACCCTAAAATACATTCATATGGCTAAAACTAATTTAAGGGAGGAGATGGTACAAACCTCTTTATAAAGTTAATTCATATCTACTAAGCAGTTTGTAATACCTTAGTTAGGTCAGAGGCAAAATGTGGTGTATTATCTCTAAAAATTCCATATGAATCAAATTCTGCTTTTGTCTGAGGATTTGCCTGCATACGATTAAATCCAAGAAAAATTGCATCATATCTAGGATCTTCTCCTCCTCGTCTTGTTCTCCCTACGCCAGAAGTTCTGTCAAAGAGTTCTCTCCCCATTTGAAGCGTTGACATATATGAAACAAATTCTGTTATTAAAAGACCAGCAAAAACTTCTCTTTGTTGCCCATTAATATTCATCAGTAAACTTCGTGTATCCTTTAATCCTTTTTGTCCATCTGGAGAAATTGTGGTTTGTCTTGTTGTATCGTTATCTACAGAGTGAACTTTTAAGTAATTTTCGCCCGCTTCGCTTCCTTCTATAACCTGTTTATCAGTATAAAGAGTAGCACCAAATCTAAAAAGCGCATCACGTAATTGAGGATTTTGTAATATCAAATCATTAAGCCCTCTTTGTTGCACTTCGCTTAAAGAAAAATACTTGTCATGTCCGGCTTCATGAAGGAACGCTGACATAAACATTTCTGGATCTTGCTTAAATAACTCTACGGCATGAGGGCCAATAGTATATCTATCAGTAAGGGGTTCATAAGATGCATCACCTCCTCCTGATGAAGCGAAAATAAACTTTTTGTTTTCGCCATTTACAGACCCTACAGCTGCCTTTCCTTTTATCTTATACCAATCTGCATTACCATATTTAACATCAATCACTTCTCCATTTTGGTCATAGGTAATCGAATTTGGATTAGCGGTTCTTCTTTGAATATCAGGGTTTTCTTTAACCCCTCTTACTACAAGCGGTTCTATTTTCAGTGCCCTTCTTTCTATATCAGAATCTAGGGAATTATCATCCGATGACTTCTGCTCTAGGGATTGTGCTAAATCCTCTTGACGGATTGTATTTATTCCTAATAACTGAAGCTGTTTACCAATTTGCTCTCTTGGAACTCCTGCTGCTCTTGCAGCATTTACTATCTCTTGAAGATTCTGCTGTCTTTGAGTATCTGGGATATCTTTTCTTGCGTTAGCTCTGACTATGGCTGATGACCAACCGCGTTCTGTTGCTGCCCTATCATCAGTTTCCCCGACTCTTCTTGCAGTTGGGCTTATTATTTCATCGCCTACAATAGGAGGTCCACTACCAGGCTGTGCTTCTTCAAATTGGCCTGTTAAAATTGGTTCTGCTGTTTGTTTTCTGTTATCACCCAAAATATCTTGTAAAGCTCTATCTGGATCTCCGTGCTGATCTATTTGCTGGACTATTCTTTGTTCTGTAGGGCCTAATGGTTTTTCAACTGGCTTAATTTCTGGCCCTTTTGGTTTAGGTACTTCTGGGCCGGTTGGTTGTAGTTGATCAGGTGTAGGTAATCCAGCCATTTTATTTTTCTGTTACCTGTTTCATAACAGAAGTTGCTTCTGCTATTTTACCTTGTTTTATTAATTTTTGTGCATGTTCTGTAACCACTGCTTCTACTCTTTTAGTATTTTCCTGTTCTATAGGAAGTATAGCTACTGCCAGTTCGGTAAAATGGTCGTCCAAAGTTGGGGCTATTTGGTAAATTTGTTCTAAAGTTAAAGGAGGATGAAGTTTATCTAAAACCATACGTGCGATAGCCTTGGCTCTTTCTGCATCCATTTGGCCATTTCTTAACTTCTCTTCAATAATTGCAAGAATATCCAGCTCAAGTTTCTTTCTATATTCCTCAGGATCCATAATCTTATTATTTCAAGTTTACTAGTAATTTACAATTTATTACAAGTTCTACTATTGACATTTGCTCTGTAATTTTGCTAGGTTTAATACAATGACAAATATAGTTGATGATTTAAAGAATGCTCTTTCTTCTGTTGTTTCTGGTGCAGGCGATGTTGTGAGTACAACTAGAGATGTAGCAAAAAATACCATTATTAAGACTCTTCAAGCAGGAGGCGATGTAGCAACAACTTCAGTTGAAGTAGTAGGAAAAATTATCTCTGACGGTGTGACCGTAGCCTCTGGAGCTGGAGTTTCTGTTACTCAGGCTGTCACAGGTTTAGTAACAGGTGCTATTGAAGGGGTTAAAGAAGTGGGTGGAGATGTAGGAAAAACCACTACAGAAGCTGCTCATGGTGCAGTAAAAAGCGTGGAAGATATAGGTGGTGATGTTGGAGAGGCTGCTGTTTCCGCCGTTGAAGGAGCTATTAAAGCTGCTCATGATATCGGGGCAGACTCTGGTGAATTAGCCAAAGATGCTGTGGTTGGTGCTTTGAAAGCTGCTGATGAGGTAGGAAGCGAAACAGGATCACTTGTTAGAAAAGCATTACTTAACGCGGCAGCACTACCCCATGATATTATTGATGCTTTGCTTACGGGTAAAACAGATTAAACTTTTATAATTTTATTCTTCACTTCACGATCCCTTGACTATCTAACCCCACTGGAATATGCTCAAGCAAACTTCTTCCAAGTGTTACCTATGTACCCTGCCAGTAGTAGGTTCGTAAACGAAATTCACCACCTAGAGTACAATTGAGTACTTAAGAAAGGTGGTGATTAGCTTTGGGAACATTTAAACAACTAACTCTTGAAGAACGTGAGCAGCTGTATTTATGGAGAAATCAAGGGGTTGGATGGCGAGAAATAGGCCGGAGACTTAAGAAAGATCATGGAGGCTTAATAAAAGAGTGGCAAAGAAATAGCAGGAAGGCTATCACTTGAGTATCCCACTCTTAAGATTCATCATGAAACCATTTACCGCTACATCTACTCTACTGGAGCCAGACATTATGAGCTGTGGCAATATTTGCCACTGGCTCGGAAGAAACGGATGAAAAAAGAAGGAAGAAGAGTTACCAGGAGGAGTAGGATGCCAGGAGCAATAAGCATTGATCTGAGGCCACAGATTGTTGATAAAAGGTTAAGAGCAGGACACTTTGAGACTGATAATGTAATAGGACGGCAACCTGATACAACTGCCCTGTCAGTTACCATCGAACGTTTTACCCGTTTTAGCATGTTGGATAAATTAGCAAACCGTACTGCTAAGGTGAAACGGGAAGCCATAACCAAAAGACTACTGACGTTTCCTAAAAGGCTGAGACTGACACTCACTGAAGATAACGGATCAGAAAATGCTGAACATCTGCTGTTAACTGGGGAGGTTGGACTACAAGTCTTTTTTGCTCATGCGTATCATGCCTGGGAGAAAGGAAGTAATGAGAATACCAATGGGAGAATAAGACGATTCATTCCTAAAAGAGTCAGCATTGATCAAATATCTGAAGAGCAGATTAAAGAGATTGAATACTGGTTAAACAATACTCCCAGGAAATGTTTGGGATATTTGACTCCCTGTGAGAAAATGAGGCAAGTAAACAAATACTTCAAATACCCTTAGTGGTGAATTTCCACTGCGAATGTACCAGTACACTTCCTTTACTATTCTGATACTTTCTGATATAGTACAGTCAAATTTCTGTTTCCTGCCCTAAAAAGGTATGGAGATTAAAAAACTACTTTTAGTATCTGCTTTCTTAATAGGTTCATTTACTTGTGCTTTAACCCCCAGTGTTGCTTTAGGTTATACTCCATATACTAATTACAAAGATCCTACTGTTCTCCCTTCCGGCTATCAACGGATTAATTCTCAAACAGGTGAATTTCAACCAATTCCATATCAAGGAATAATGTATACGCCTGATAATCCTTTATATAAATGGGATAACATCAAAAGATTATGGAATCTATGGCTTGATAAACACCACTTATCAATCTTTAAGAATTTTAATTATAGTTTTAACTCAATAAGATTACTACTCATTTCCATTGTCATTGCTTGTCTTGGTGTAATAGGACTAATAGTATTTATTAGGTATCTATTATTTAAGAAATACTTACTAAAAAATGAAGAAGACAAGATTTTCTTAAGCATCAGGGCTCCTTCAACCTCTTCTAAATCTGCTTACTCAACAGAGCAATTATTTGAAACCCTACACTCCCACTTTATGGCAGAGGAACAGCCATTTTGGAGGTGGTTTATCACTTTCCTGGGCTTTCCGGTCAGAAAGAAAACCATAGCTTTGGAAATTGTTTCAACCAGAGAAGATGGTATTAGGTATATAGTTCAAACTCACAAAAAAGATGCTCCTAGCATAGAAAAAACACTTATTTCATATCTTCCAGGAGCCCATATAGAAAAGTTAGATAGAAAATCTGATTATTTACCAGAGGACTTAGCAGCTCTTTTAGAAAAGGGTGATCGGACCGTTATTATTTCTGAATATAATCTCTCCGCTCATTTTTCTATTCCCCTTCAGGATTTAAAAGCCCTGGAACATTATGATCCAATAGCTTACATCACCGGCCATATGACCAAACTGGAAAAAGGTGAGATTATTTCCATGCAACTCGTACTCTCCCCTGTTGCCAAGACCACCCATTCAGATATCTTCAAACTTAAGCTTCAGTTGCAAAGTAGAATCTGGGATGATCTTAAGATTGATGATTTACTTCACCCTCCAACTCCCCTACAAAAACACTTTTTCCTCCCCTTTAAGATCATCATTGTATTGTTATTTATTCAGATTTGGCTGATTGCCCAGGCTTTCCAATTCATCACCCACTTTTTCAGAAAAGGTGAGGAACCATTTTTACCTTTCTGGTTTTTTAGGAAAAAGATTGGAAAGGTGGTTCACACACCTAAGCAGGAACTTCTCTATAAAGAGATCTCCAGAAAAATTGATGGATCTTTATTTGAAGGATCCTTAAGACTATTTGTGGTCATGAATGATAAAGCTAAAGTTTCAGAAAGGCTGGAAGGATTTTCAGATTCACTGTCCACTTTTCAAAACCCTTCACTACAATCAATTAGTGGTCAAAGGGATTTTATAGAGAGATTCTGGACTATATTTGACAAATTAATAGGCAAACGTTCATTTTATAATTTCCTCTTTTTTAAACTAAAGCACAGACTACTATCCTCTAATACTTCTTCTGCTCCTGTATTTTCTGTTTCAGAGGCCACCGACCTATATCATCCACCATATTTTGACTCAACCAAAACAGAAGGACTGCTGAAATCAAGAAGTGGTAGTCTGCCAGCTCCCCTATCAATGAAAAAATATGATGCTAACTTTGATGTCATAGTCGGCAAAAATGTTTACGGCGGTGAAGAGGTTCCCATTGGCCTATCTTTAGACCAAAGAAGAAAACACCTCTATCTGATTGGTAAAACCGGCACAGGTAAGTCAGAAATGCTCAAAAGCATGATTTTACAGGATATGGTAAATGGCAAGGGCTTGGCTCTACTTGATCCTCATGGAGATTTAATACATGAAGTCTTAAGCTTGGTTCCTGAAAATAGGAAAAAAGATGTCGTTTATTTTGACCCATCAGACAGGGATTTTCCCATTGGATTAAATATTTTATCCCCCGGCATTACATTTCAAAGTGTGGATGATGAGCAGGAATGGATTACCAGCTCTATAATTGCCATCTTTAAAAAACTTACCCCTGAGGAATACTGGGGGCCAAGAATGGAACATATTCTAAGAAATGTTACCTTAACAGCCTTAAACTTACCCCACCCTACTTTATGGACTTTGCAGAGGCTTTTAACTGATAAAGATTATCAAAGGAAAGTAGCTCCCAAGCTTTCTGATCCGGTCTTAAAACAATTCTGGCAAAAAGAGTTTGCCATGCTGGGTAATATGCAGATGTCCAGTGTTACTGCTCCCTTAACAGAAAGATTAGGCCATTTTATAACCACTAAAATGACCAGAAACATTCTGCTGCAGGAAGTATCAGCTCTTAATATCCAACAAATAATGGATGAAGGTAAGATCTTACTAGTTAATCTGTCGAAAGGTGATTTAGGAGAAGATCAGAGCTTTTTCTTTGGCACCATTATTACCTCTCTGATCTGGATGGCAGCATATCAGAGAAACAAACAAGCTAAATCTGAGCGAAGGGATTTCTTCCTTTATGTTGATGAGTTCCAGAACTTTGCCACCCATAGATTTGAAGAAATTTCTTCAGAATCAAGGAAATTTAGAGTCTCTTTAATTGTCTCCCATCAAAATATCGCTCAAATTGAAGATCCTTCAACCTTAAAAATAGTAGCTGGTAATGCTGATACCATTATTTGTTTAAAAGCTGGCCCGGATGATGAGAATTTCATCCTACCTTTCATGGAACCGGAAGTGACCAAAGGCCAGATTGTTAATCTGCCACCATATAAATTCTTTATGAAAGTTACTACTGATGATTCAGAAGAAGCCTTCTCCGGGGAAACACAACTTTTAGAGGTTGAAGAAAGTAAAAAAGTAGCTGACGGAATCATTAAATTCTCCAGAGAACATTATTCCACTGCCAAAGAGTTAGTTGAAAAATATTTAGAAAAATTGTTTGAGGGAAAACTGGACGGCGATAAAAAAGAAACATCAAAACCTAAATATAAAGGTAAAAAACCCGGTAAGAAACTGGATATATAATTGTCCCCGTTATCGAGGACAAAAAACAATGAGTTTTAAAGCTAAATTGTAGAATAATTGGTACACTATCCCTTACCTACTAAGGAGTAGGTCGGGGTAGGCAAGATTAAGTTATTAGCAACTAAAAAACAAATAAAACAAACACTAAATAAAAAGTATGACACTCCCAAAAACAACTAACAAACAACAACAAATATTAACATTAATTCCCAGATTCAGATATCTACACAGACTACATATACAAAAACTACTAAACCATAAAGATAAAAGAAGAATTAACAGCTGGTTAAAACTATTAAAGATAAATGAATATATTAAAGAAGTACCAAAAGGCAAAGGCATAAAAGAACATACTAAACCAACTGTCTATTATTTAGATTTAAATGGTATCAGGTGGTTAATATCCCAAGGGTTATTTGATAAAAGTATTATTCATAATTTATACAGACAAAAAGACCGTTCAGAGGAATTTACAAATCAGAGTCTTTTTTTAGCAGATATTTATTTAGAATTAAAAAACAGTCTTACAGAAAAAGATTCATTAATCTTTTATACCAAAACTGATTACTCCTCCCCTACCTCACCCTTTACTTTCCTAAATGAAACTACATCTAAATTAACTCCGGAGGCATATTTTATGAAACAAGTCGGTAAGGGCAGGAAAAACCATTATCTTTTGCATATCATCCCCTCTTCTATGCTCAGGTTCCGTTCCCATAAACTTAAGAATAGAATCCGTGAGTACATTGATTCTTACTTTGCCAATACTTGGCAAAACCACACTAAAAAATCTTTTCCTATTCTTCTTTTCATCCTGCCTGATATGCAAGCTCTTATTTATCTTCAAAAGATTACTGAAAAGGTATTAAATGATAACAATAATCCCAAAATAGCTATCCGCCTAACAACTCAGGAAGAGGTACAAAAAATGGGGTTTACTAATGGCAGCGCTTGGGAAGATGTAAGATAACCTGCCGCCGAGAGATAATCAGCGGCAGGTTAAATACTTAATACTGTTCTTCGTGTAGCTTTTTAATCTCTGAAAGCTTGCACGGTCTAAAATACATATCCCTTTCAATACCCAGACCCAGTGGTCCTTTTAGTCCTTGTAGCTCGGAAAGAGTAAAATATCCTAGTTCTGCCTCATGTCCTATGACATAACCGAAGAAAGTATCCTGTCCGTCAAATTCTATGGCGTACCATGTCCAGTTAGACCAGGTAGTAAAAAACTTACAGATAACTGTTGGATCTTCCTTGTCTTCCTGTGTGTATAACATTGGAAGTTTTGTTGTTATTTCTTTTGTCACTAGTTGCATTTAATTCACCTCCCTTCTTTTTGGCATTTTCCTAGAAAATATTATTTCTGGAAGCAGCCTGCCTGCTTCCAATACCTGTTTCTTTTAGCGGGGTGAGTTCTGCAAGGGCGACTGAAAGGAGTTCATCTTGACCCTTGCAGAATGAGGGGTGCAACCCCTTTATTTAAGGAATCTTAAACTTAGCTTTTAGAGAGAAATGATAGTAATGGGATTAAAAGTCATTTTATTTGTATCCTTGGGCTTGTATATTAAAAAGTTCTGCATATAAACCATTTTTCTTCATCAATGTTTTATGATCTCCTTCTTCAATAATCTTTCCTTCATCTAATACTAAAATTCTATCGGCATTTCTAACTGTAGAAAATCTGTGAGAAATAATAATTACAGTTTTATCTTTTTGTAGCTTTTGGACTTTTTCAAATATTTCATATTCAGCTTTAGCATCTATCGCAGAAGTAGGTTCATCTAATATCAAAATTGGAGCATCCCTAAAAAATGCCCTAGCTAGGGCTAATTTCTGCCATTGTCCACCAGATAGATCTATTCCTTTATCAAACATTTTACCTAGCACTTGGTCAATCCCCTCTGGTAAATCACTTAAATAGCTATTCGCTCCAGACTTTGTAATGGCTTCTTTAAGAAGTTTTTCGTTATTATTTTCTTTGAGATTACCAAAGTAAACATTTTCTTTAAAGGTAAAGTTATATTTTATAAAATCTTGGAATAATGCACCAACGATTAAATGCCATTTTTCCAAATCAATATCTTTAATATTTACTCCATTTAACAAAACCTCACCTTCAGTTACATCATAAAACCGCAGCAGTAACTTAATTAATGTGCTTTTCCCTGCCCCATTCTCTCCAACTAAGGCGATCTTTTCACCAGAGCTTATTTTTAAGTTAAGGTCTTTGAAAATGAATCGTTCTGTTTGGGGATACTTAAATGAAACTCCCTTAAATTCAATTTCGGGAGGTGTAAAAGTGATAGGAATTTCCTGGGGATTTTCCGGATTTGGAATAAATCTTGGGTAATTTAAAAATTCATAATATTGATCTAAATATTTACATCGGGTATTAGCAGCAGAATAATGATCTAAGGTCTGATTTGCTCCTTGAGCCAAATTCATAGTTTGTTGAAAAATAAGGCTGAATTGACCTATGGTTAGTTTTCCAGCTAAGACAGCAGTTAAATTGTAGAATTGTGTTACTAAAAAAGTTACCAGTTGAATAAGGTCAGCCAGTATAACTGATTTCATAGTTTTATCGATTGTTTTAATAAAGTTTTTCATATAATCAGTCTGAATTAGTATCAGTTTAGAGATTAAAAGTTCTCCGTTTTTAAATATGGCTACTTCTTTAGAGGTAGAGTCCTGGGAAAATAAATTTTTAAGATACTCAGAAATTCTTGCCATCCTAGGACGTTCTTCTAATAAAAATGGATAAATATTTTTCCGGTAATTCTGAAGGGCAAAATATATTGGTAATGATGAAATTAAAATTACCGGTACAAAGATAGGAAAAGTAACTGAGACGACAATTGTTGCTGTGACAAACATCACAATAGCATTAATCATGAAGATAAACCTCTGAATGAACTCGTTAATGTTATACCTAACAAGTCCGATTTGAGCAAGTAATTCTTGGAATTTTGGATCTTCAAAAGTTGCAGGATCAAGGGTTGATAATTTTCTAACAATTGTCATCTCTATAAGATCCTGAAGGCGGTAATCAAATATCATATCTCGTGTCTGATTAATATTGATTAAGATTCTATTTAATACCAGACCTAAAACATAAATAATAATCAGAGATTTTAAATCACTAATCTGTAAACTGTGTCCTGAAATAGCCAGAAAGTCCAGTAATCTCGAAAGTAAATAAATTTGTATTAATGGAAACAGTGTATTGCTATAAATCCTTGAAAAAATAGAGATTACGGCATAAACACCATTGGACTGCCAAAGCATTACCAAAACTTTCCAGCCATATTTTAGGGTTTTAATCATTAGCTTTATGGTAAACTATTGTTATGAATGATTCAAACGAAAATAGTGAAGCTGGAGAGAGCCTAAAACCATCTAAACCTCAATATTCATCTTCAAGTGCATAGTTGGTGGATTACCCCTTAGATTTAGGAATTTTGTGGAATAATCCAAAACTAATTTTTATGAATTTGTCGCTGGTGTTGTAAATCTAGTTTCTCTCCCTGGTATTGATAATAAATAGCCAGATCTTTGGTCAGTTCATGTTGATCATTAGCTTCAGCTTTAAAGTATTTTCTTGCATAATCACCTGCCAGGTGATCCCTTTCTGTATCATGAGTTGTTGATACCCACTCTTTACCTATCTCCGGAATATCTAAAACAGGAGTTGGTTTAAAACGAGGGCTCCTTTTCATTGTTTCAGTAATTGTCATCATACCGACAGTCCGATACCAGGAGCAAAGAGTGATATTTCCAAGATCTTTATCTACTTCATATCCCCAAAACCAAAGATACCCATCTTCTAAAATGTACTCCATAATATAAAAGGTGTAATTTTCCCCTGAAGTGTATTTATGATAAGCAATTGGGTTACGGGATCTTGTCTTTTCATTAAAGGCTGGTGTCCCAGGTGCTAACTTTTCAATAATATCTTTAAGATTTATCTTCTTTTTGTAATATTGGTCAAGGATTTTAGATTGAATTGCCAGATTCATAATGAGGGGCAAGTAACAGAATGTTTAAGTATATTATAAAGCCCTTGTCAAATTGCTTTTTATTACCCCTTGGAAGCTCACAGAATGGCCTAAAAAGGACTTTATTGTTCTTTGGTGATAAAGTAGTCACCTGCTCTATAAATTTATCTAAAAATCATTTCACTAAAGGGTAAATTTTTACTGTTTTCTGAAACATTTATACCAATTTTATATCATCGGGTATGTAAGATAATCTCTTTTTAGCAAAGGCAAGCCATTTATTAAGTGTCTCTTCCTCAGTTGAGGTAAAATTTAAGGTATAGTAGGTGTTTCTCCCTGCTTCTCGTCTTTTTAGAACATCTAGCTCAACTACTTTTTGTAAATATGTTACTAACGTTGGCCTGGTAACTTTACCCTTGGTAGCTCTGGCTAAGTTTTTAAACTGTATTTCACCTCTTTTAATAAATGGCTTTAAAACCAACTTCTCCGGTCCTAATACTTCCTGCCTATCGATAAACTCATTTCTTTTTGTTTCAAGGCTGGTTTTAACAACATCAATGATTGACAGCACCAAAGCCTCAAACATAAATGAGACAAAGTGATTAAGATTTTTACGCTCTAAAGAATAGAGAAGGTATTTATAATACCTTTCTTTCTGCTTATGGTAATAATATGACGTACTGTATAAATTCTTCCCATTAATCCCCAGACTTCTAAGGAGTACATGCTCAAGGATTCGGCACACCCTTTTATTACCATTATTGAAAGGGTGCAGTCCATAAAGGGCTGTATGAAATATGGCAATACCGGCAATGGTTTGATTTTTTTGGAGGTAAGAGATTAACTCCTCTACTCCTTTTTCTATCTCTGTATACGGAGCTGGTATATAACTCCCTACCCGAATCAAATCATTATCTCGAAACTTGCCTGCTCTATAGACAGTAAACTCAGATAAATGATCCTTAAATATATCCAGTCCTTGGGATAATTTAAGATGGAGCTGTTTAATTTTTTCAGGTGTTAGTTTTTCTACTCCGAACGGTTCCTGATTGACACTACGGAATACTTTAGCAATATTGAAAAACTCCAGCTCATCATGGTCTTTTTGAGTTAATTTTTTCTTAAGCTTTAATTTTTTACCCACAAAATCATAATCCGGATCAGAGATAATAAGGCTATAGACATCTTGTGCTTCCTTAAGGGTTAACTCCGAGTTCTCTGCTTTGGAAATAGCGAATGAGGCTAACAATTCATTTTTACTAATTAAGTTTTTCTCAATATCAGGGTTTAAGGATACCTGCTCATATTGAAGTAGCTCCCCATCGAACGATAATATCTCTTCATTGGTAAATGGCACTGTTTGAGGAGCCCACACAAATTGGGATAGAAATTTTCCTGAAAATGGTTTAACAATAGTTGTATCCATATTTTATAAATTAGTTCCTAATCAGTTAAATTTCAGTTAAATGATTAGTTAAAATATTAGTTAAATTACTGATCTAATTGGATAGTAGCAAAGACTGTAGGATAAGTCAAATCAACTAATATAAATTCCTACTGAAAGCCGTAATTTTTCCGACATCCAGTAGACTTTTAACCTTTATGCTTGAGTAACTTCTCAAATATTTCAGCCTGTTCAATAGCATCATCCAGCGCATTATGAGTATGCTTCTTGGTTGAGTGAAACTTTGGATCCATTTTTCTTTTAGTGGTTTCTCCCCATTTTGAGCTCATCTTACCCATATAATATGCCTTAATGTCTATTCCTGAGATCCCAAAAGGATCCCTACCTAAAAACTTAAGAAAATACCAATGAGTAAAACTCCAATCAAAGCTGGCATTATGAGCTACCAGCACTGGTCTGTCCCCTGCTGAAACTTTCAATATCCACTCTTCAAACCTGGCTATACCGGCTGCTGGTTCTTCACCTTCATTTGTTAACTTCTCCATGGATAATCCATTAACTTGCATAGCCCGCTCTAAAAAGTTTTTGTTATATGGTTTAAATTCCACATAAAAGGTTTGTGTTGGGTGTGCTACTACACAAGCTCCTAAAGATAACATGGAATACTCCCCTGGTATTGGCCCGGAGGCTTCAATATCAACAGAAATATACTTTTCTTCCCATATTTTCTTTTTCATAAGAGTATTATACAGGCTAGGAGGAAAAATTTAGATAAAAATGGAATTTTCCGCCTCTATAAATAATTTTTCCTTATAAGTGTTCTTGCTTTTGAGCGATTTTGTTTTTAAATTCCTAAAGATCTTTAGATCAACGAATTTTGCAAAGCAAAATTAAATACTTAGTATTTTTCTTCTGAGTATTTATTAGACTATATATTATTCCCCCTTAAAAATATCAATATTTATCTTACTGTATCAATCTAAAATGAAAAAGTCTGAAGTTCATATAGTGGATTCTAGGTGTTCATATAGTGGAATCAAGATTCCACTATAGTGGAATCAGCTTCATTATTTAGGCTTTACTGTGTGTTTAAGGGTGTAAATGTTTGTTTTACCTTGTCCCCTTCTGTCAATCGCTAACCAACCCTTTACTTCTAACTCCTTAATTGCTTTATTAACTGTGGATCTTTTAGAACCTATATCTTCAGCCATGGTTT
>Ga0209515_10003532_pt1 | contig 22204 bp, 25 predicted proteins | sample Subgroupgradi54m_FD_187454 | JGI IMG/M metagenome (GOLD analysis project Ga0209515, IMG submission 187454) | Subsurface groundwater microbial communities from S. Glens Falls, New York, USA - GMW60B uncontaminated upgradient, 5.4 m (SPAdes)... ... | reverse complement strand
GGATTTCTTTGATTAATAAATTATTAAATAAAGCAGTTATTGATATAAATATAGTAGTAATAAGAATAATATTTGAAAGTGTTTTACGGCTTGATTCCTGAAATGCAATTTTCCCACCCAACCAATAACCTATACTTAGACTTGCTAATACAACGCCGATTAAATTTGTCCAAACATAAATTGATGTTCCAACATAAGGAGCAAGTATTCGTGAACCAACCAGTTCTAATATCATTATTAAAGCTCCAGAGAAAAAGATTGCTATTTCTAAATCGTAACTGTAAATAAATTTTTTCACAGTATTATATTTTTATAACTATATTTTTTAATAACCAAATTGTAGAATAGCAAATAATATAGAATACCAGTATGCCAAATTACTTAAAATTAATAAAGCATCTTTTAATACCTTTAGAAAAAAAAGCTATTACTAAAGCTATTATAGATATGTCTACTATCTATAACGATGAGTCTAAACTTTTTGCCTATAACGCCACAGTATGTTATCCAAAAAAATCCTCTAATAAAATTAGACAGAAAAATACATTTACCGCTCATGGAAGATCATCGGTTTCAAGAGAAATGGCGTTATTAAAGTGTTTAGGTGAAGCTATAGAAAGATATTGTCTCTATTATCATAAAGATGATGATATTTATTCTTCATTTTCTAACATAAAACAAGAGGCTCTAGATCCATCAATTTATATAAATCATAGGATGGTAAAAATTAAAAAAATTAGCTGGATTAAAGGATATAATATAACAAAAAATATTAATACATTGATACCGGCACAGTTAGTGTATTTAAGTAACTTAAAAAACACTGATGAAGTTCGTCTCTCAGAAATAATTAGTACCGGAGCTGCTGGTGGATTTACTCATGAATCAGCTCTTTTACGAGGAATGTATGAAGTTATTGAACGTGATGCATTCATGACTATGTATTTACTCAAAGGTGAACCAACTAGGATAAACACCGATACCATTAAAAACAAAACTATTAATAAAATAGTAGATACGTATAGAAAATATCGTTTGGATGTTTTACTCTTTGATATTACCAACGATCTGCAAATTCCAACTTTTTTGACTATTCTCATCGACAAAACTGGTTTGGGCCCTGCAATCTGTTTAGGATTAAAAACTGGATTAAATATTAAGGAGGCAATTATCGGTAGTCTTGAAGAAGCCTCGTTACCAAGATCATTAGGGAGAGGAATGTTAGATGAAACAAATAAAGAATATATCATTAATCAGAATTCGATTCATACGATAAAAGATCGGGCTCTATATTGGCTCTATCCAAAAATGTTTACAAAAATAAAATTTCTTCTTGATCAACCTCCAATAGTATTAAAAACTAACTATTTAAAAAAATATAAGGAAAAAGAGGAGTTCGAGATAGTGAAAGGATTACTTGAAAAAAAAGGTTTTCAGATATACTATGCTGATATCACACTTAATTTCTTTAGAAAATCAAACTATTTAGTTTATAAAGTAGTTATTCCAGCGTTACAACCGCTTTATCTTGATGAAAAATATAAAATATTAATATTAGATCGTTTAAAGACCGTGTCAAAATTTTACAATCAAAAAAAAATTACTATTAACAATGTTCCTCATCCTTTCTTATGAAACGTCAATTTAATTTAAAAAAGATTCTCAATCAACCTACATCATTATCAGAAAAATTCCATTACTTGACAAAACTTAAGAAAAAGGGTCTTGGTTTTAATCCTAAAAATAAACCAGAGAGCTGGAAAAAAAATTTTTACAAAGGTTATTCTAGGTTTAAGGAAACACGATTACCCGTACCTTCTTTACCAGCCATAACAATAGAAAAAGCTCTAATCAATAGAAAATCATCAAGAAAATTTGGTAAAAAACCGATAACGATTGATCAGCTTAGTTCTCTGCTTTATTTTAGCGCTGGTTTACGAAGTAATCAAACTTCTTCTTGGATAACTGATCGATTTTATCCCTCAGGTGGAGCACGATATCCACTGGAAACTTATATTATCTCTCTTAATATGAAAGAGCTCCCTCGAGGTCTCTATCATTATTACCTTAGAACTCACAGTTTAGAACACCTTATGTTGTTTGATAGTTTTGATTATTTACAATATTTTAAAGATAAATGGATACAAAAAAGCTCATGCTTAATAATCATCACCGCGGTTTTCAAACGAACAACTGTTAAATACAAAAACCGAGGCTATCGTTATATTCTCATTGAAACAGGACACCTAAGCCAAAATATTTATTTAAATGCTAGTGTTTTAAATATAGGTTGTTGTGCTTGTGGTGGCTTCGTTGATGATCAATTAAATAACTTTCTTGATATTGACGGAGTGAATGAAGCAACTTTATATGTTTTAGGTATTGGTTCAAAGCTCTCTGACAGTAAATTATAAACTATATATTGACAAGAAAAACTTTTTAAACTATCATAAATTGTATGAAAATAAGAGATAAAATTTTGATTAGTTTATTGATTTTACTTTTTATCACTATAGTAGGTGAAATTGGGTACTATTTTTTTTATCAACCGCGATTTTCAAATATTCAAAAAAAACCGACAGATATACAATTAAGCGAATCTTTAATCTCACCAACATCTATAAAAATATCCACTTTATCAAAAGAAGACATTAAAATATTAGAAGATCCCTATTATTGGAGCTTTTTACCTCTTTCTTATGATTCGGAAAAAAACTTGATTTATATACATTTACGACCAAAGGTATTTATGGATTTCAGGAAAAATATGGGAATAAACTATGCTTCATGGGTTTCAATTGCAACATATACAAAAGGTCAAACAGAATCTCTCACTCTCCAAGAAAAGCTCAAGGGTACAATCTCGGAGTTAGATGCAAACAAAATTATTAACGGAAAAAGATATCTCTATCTTAAACTAATTGGTAAAGATGGCATTTCTAGCATATATAAAGATCGTGAAGATACTGCAAATAAAATAAAATTTGTTAGATTAATTAAAGGACAAGAAGTGCCAATAAATTGGGAAAAGGATTTAAAAAATGGTGATCAAATTTTGATAGATGGGAGCGCGGACTTAACCAAAGCTCCAAGCGACCCTAATTTTGTAATAGCGTCTAAAATAACTATACTTGAATAATATGATTAACAAATTACCAAAATACAAAAAACCAGAAATTAGAATGAAGAAACTTAAATTTAACTTCTTTTTTTCAAGAAGAGGATTTAGGGCCGATTCTTTAAATTTTAATAATGAAGTTCTTTTGGCTATGCCTTGTTCAAATGGTCTAGATTGTGGTGTTTGTGGAGGCGGTAATTGTGTTTTATAAAAAAACCTCAAAAATAGACTTTCCCCTATAGATTATAGGGCTTAAAGTTTTGAAAATAGGTTGATTAATTGTTTCTTTTTTTTGTTAAAGTGTAAAAAATAAAATCTATTATTCTCGTTAACAAAGTCTAAAATAACTTTTAATTGCTTTTTTACATGTTCTTTGTCAGTCCAAAATTGATAAATAATTTTTTTAAGAAGACCTTTTTTATTTTCTATCTTTTCTATTTTGAAAAAAGTTTTTTTTCTAAGAAAATAAACTTTTCCTAAAAAATATCTTTTTGATCCTTTAGAAAACCAATTATTTTTTTCAAAGAAAGGAGTTTGATATAAATAAAAAACTCCTTCTTCTTTTTTTATTATTACGCTATCATCAGCCAAAGACTGATATTCCTTTTTTAGAAGCGTTATTACCGTAGACTTCCCTGCGCCTGATTTTCCCAAGAAAAGATAAGCCTTTCCTCGAATATTTGCGGCAGAAGAATGTAAAATAAAACCTCTTGTTTCTAAAAGTTTTTCTACGATGGCTCTAACCACTAGCAGAAATTGGTAAATACTTATCTGATAATAAGTAACGATTTTGTTTGTCTTTACTTCTTGATATAAATTAATTAAAGTGATTATTTTTTTCCTGAAAATAAAAATGTCTTTTCTATCAATAAATTTGATCCAGTAATCTATTTTTTTAGGTTTTGCATCCAAAACAAATCCCTGATAGAATTTTAAAATTCCTTCCTGAATTTTCTCTTTTATATAAAGATAGGTTGTTTTAGTAAAACTTACCTTTATATTAAATCCAGCTATACTAAGATAAATAATCTCTTTTTTTTGTACCATCTTTCATATTATATAATAAAATCATGATTTGGGCTTTAAATCGTCTCATAACAAAAAGACATTTTGCATTAAAATCTGATGGAACAAGTATGATTCCATTATTCCAACGCGATGATGTCGTTTATTATCAAACAGACCAATTTTCTAGATATCTAGTAAACGACTGTATAATGGTAAAAAAGAGCGGAAAGTTTTTTACCCATCGAGTCATTTATAAATCAAAAAATTATTTAATAACTAAAGGCGATAATAATCTTGAGTCTGATGGAAGAATTTACCCGAGACAAATTATTGCAAAAGTTTATGAAGTAAAGATCAAAAAAACATTCGAACGTGAAAAAATTGTTCTATACTCTTCTTAACTCGCTCAATAAATTTTTCCTTAAATCCTTAACGATTGGCCAAAAGCTACGGGGAAGAAATGTTTTGATCTCATTGTTTATTCGTTTCGAGTCACTTTTTTCTATAAAAAAATATGTCCTCAATCCTTAAGGTACAAATATGGCGTCGATACTATTAATGGACTAAATTGTATATTTACACTTGACAAATTAGTACTAATGTATACAATTGGCATATATGTTTACTCGTATCATTGAACAAAAAATAAACCAATATTTAGAGACAAAGACAGATAAAATACTCTTTGTTTGGGGACCACGACGATCTGGAAAAACAACATTATTGTCAAAAATAAGTAAAGAAAACTCTATTCTTATTTTTAATTTTGATTTTCTGTCAGATCGCGATAAATTCGAGCCGAGAAGAGAAATTCTTGAAAAAATAGCAAAAGAACATAAAATCATCCTTATTGATGAAGTACAAAGCTATCCAGAGTCAACTCTTTCTTTAAAGCTTCTTCATGATGAGTATAACGTAAAAATAATAGCAACGGGAAGCAGTGAGTTGAGACAAAAGAATGAAAAATTTGATAGCCTTGCTGGAAGATATGAAGAGTTATATTGCTTGCCTTTTTCAATAAAAGAAATATATGAAAACATCCCTCATAAGGCATATGATACAGATGTGTTAATTGACCAAATGCAGAATGATATACAAATATATGGAGCATATCCTGAAATATATACGTCAAAAGAATCAGAGGAAAAGAAAATTAGTTTACTTGAAAAAATTCTTGAAAGCTATGTATTAAAGGATATTGTTACGTTGTATGATTTAAAAAACATTAAGCTCGCTAAAGATATTCTTACAAAAATTGCGCTTCAAATAGGGCAAGAAGTGTCATTGCGGGAGATCGCAGCCTCCTTACAAGCAAATGTTGTCACTGTATCGAATTATATTGAAGTATTTATTAAAAACTACATTCTTATTACACTCCCATCTTTTAAAACAAATATTCGCAAAGCAGTATCGGCAAATAGAAAGCTTTATTTTTATGATCTGGGCATAAGGAATATTCTCGTTAGAGATTTCCGTAGCTTAGATATCCGCCCGGATAAAGGAGGCGTATTTGAGAATTTTATTGTCTCAGAAATGGAAAAAAGAAAAAAAATAGGGCAGCTGCAAATGAATTCCTATTTTTATCGCGAGTATGGTGGCAAAGAAGTTGACATTATCTTAGAAAATTATAAAAAAGAATATCAATGTTTTGAGGTTAAAAGTACTTTTAAGAAAACTTCATCAATTTTTCCTCTTCCTCATACAACAAGAACAATTGATAAAAAAAATTATTTTGAGGAAATAAAAAATATTACCAACCTTCGGGGTTGGAAAGATTACTCTAAAGCTCCAAAATTATAGCCTTTTTAAATCTCGATCAAAACTTAAAACTGTACTCTCCTGACTTTTTGCTTTTAAAAAAAGAATAACGTCAATAAGGTCTATGTTTTTTTCCAAATAAAACAATAGAGCTTTTCTTAAAACCTCTCTATCAGGGACCTCGATACTGTTAATTGCAAGAAGAGTTGAAAGATATTTAAAAATAATTTTACGGTTAAGTTTATAGACCTTCCTTATTACATATTCTATTTCCAATATAATCTCGGTCAAAAAAACCAGCCTAATTTTTTCCGATCGAGCCTCTTGAAAATAATTATCTGCAATTCGCCATTGGCTAAGATTATCTTTTAAGACGAATCGAAGAAAAAAATTGGTATCAACAAAGTATTTCTTCATATCTTTTTCATCTTTTTTTGATAGCTTTCGACCACTGCCTCGGCTCCTGCTTTTTCTTCAATTTTGATTATTTCTTCAATTGATTTATCTTTTAAAGCGTATTGATTGAGAGAACCTGATAGTTTCATAATGTCTGGTTCCGGTTCCAAAACAACATAGTTTTTTTTCAAAGTAAGAATCACTTTTTGAAGTTTTTCTAAACCTAACCCCTTTCTTATTTTAGCCGGAATGGTAATCTGACCTTGAGAAGTAACTGTTGCTGTGTATATCATATTCATTAACTATATCAACTTGCATTACTTTTGTCAAGATGTATTAATTTTGGTATAATTACCATATGAAAAAACTTATTGCTTCACTTCAACAACAAAGACAATTCCATCTCAAATCCCAAGGCCAGAGCATGCTCCCCATCTTGCAACCAAACGATGTTTTATATTATAAGAAAACTGCCTTTGCCCAAACCAAACCAAATGATCTTATAATGGTTAAAAAAGGTAATAATCTTTTCACCCATCGAATTATTCATAAAACCAAAAAATCACTTGTTACCAAGGGAGATAACAATCTTGAATCTGATGGAAAAATCTATCCAAGACAAATTATTGCAAAAGTAGATCAAGTAAAACGAAATAGGCAGATTTTTAATCCAGAGAGCCTCTATCTTCTTCAATCAACTCTCTATTTTCAGGAAATCGTCAAGATAAAGAAAGCTCTCGAAAAAGAAAAAATTGATTTTGTTTTTCTTAAAGGTCTTCTCCTTCATCTCAATTTTGAAAAGAGTCATCCAAAACGGATTTATTTGGATTGTGATGTGTTAATAAAAAAACAAGATTTTAACAAGGCACAAACAATATTACAACAATATAACTATAAAAGATCGGATAATCTACTGTCAAAAAGAATAAAAAGAAATATTGGAGAAGAAATGGAAGTGTCTTATTATAAATTGTTAAATGGTTTTGCCATTACCTTTGATTTGCACTTTGAGGTTGATATAACTATTGTGCACTTAAATCAACTTGAACTTTTGTATCCGCAAAAATACATTGATCAGCTTACGCGGGAATTCTTATTAACAAAAAAATCCGTCAAAATTCAAAATGAACCATTCTTTATTCTGAATGCTGAATTCTTAATTCTTTATCTTGCCCTCCATTTCTTCCATCACAATTACCAGGGAGCATTTCGACTGGAGTTTTTGGATAAAATTATTTGTCAAGGACACTTCCGAAGTGTACTTTGGACTGACATATCAAAGAAAATATTAGATTATCAACTGCAAAACTTCGTCTATCCTGTTTTTGTTTTACTAAAAAAACTCTATAAAACTCATATCCCCATTTATTTTTTAAAATCAATTCAGCCTTCCATCTTTTATCTTAATTATCTAACATCTATCATTAATGATCCATCATCTGTTTTTGATGATGAACAAAGAATTAAGGCAGGAGTAAATCGTTTTAAGAACCTTTTTTACCTCTCACCAAGACCTCTATGGATTAAAACACTGGTTTTTTTAAATCCGCAGGTTCTCTACTCTATCTTCTGGGTTGCTACAAGAAGAGTTATTTTAGTATGGTCTTTTTTGCGTACCGGGATACTTCGGCTACGAGAAAAGATTTAATCTCAATTGAAGAGTAGGACTTTTCGATATAATGTATAGGAAGTTCTTTTATGTCATCGAAAAATGATAATTGTTCTAAAAATTGCGCCTCTACAAACTCTCCTGAAAATTTTTTTTTGGCGAGATCTATAATTTTTTCTAATGTGAGTATCTTTTCTTTCATGAGAACAAATAAATCAACATAATCTCTCCATATTGCTCGTCTTCCTATTGTTTGCGCCTTATCTGCGGCAATATCAAATACGGATACAAGCGGCAATCCTGTTGCTTTTACCATTGGAAAAAGCGGTTTGTAATAATACCACAAAAATGTAACTTTCACCCCTCTATTGGTTTTAAAACTTACTTGATCAGCGGTATTAATATAAAAATCAACATTGCCAAATGTTTTTTCAATAGTAAGTCGCAATCTGTTATCAATCTCTTTATAGACAAAAATGTCAAAATCTTCTGATATTCGATGATTGAGTTGTAGAGCTAAACCAGTCCCTCCGGCCAAATATCCACGCTGCTTGAAAACAGATAGATCATTAAAGATTTTTTTTCTCTCCTTATCCAATAACTCGAGGTGTATTTTTGACATAGTATCGTTCATCCCGTTGCCAACTGTTTAAACCAAGAAGTATGTTTTTAACGAAATAAAATCTTTGCCTGCGATAATCTTTAAATGATTCCTTAAAGATTTTAATGATTTCTTCTCTTGAGTAATTTTCAAAAATCCATCTCATTTCTGCTATGGAACCATAGGCAAAAATTTGATGGATAATATAATACTCATCTTTTTTCGAATCAAGCAGGTTGACATCCGTTGACCATAAGACAGATTGCAGTTTTTTCGGAATTCTCATATCAATAGTATACTCTTTTAAAGACGAATTATTATAGTTTCTTAATGATTTTCTTTTTGAGAAGGTCGGTAATAAGCTCTTGATAATCATTTCTTACTTTTTCTCCTTTACTATTGTATTTTTTTACCACTGCCTCGATTATTTCTTTATCGTTTAGGCCTTTTTTCAATTTCTGGAAGATGTAGGAGGCAGTTTCATTAAATGTGTATAAGACCGACTCTTCTCCGTCAAAAATGACGGTTCTGTTATCAAGTTTTTGGACAATGAAGCCTTTATTTATTTTGTATTTTTGCATAGAGGGATTTTAGGATGAGAATAATTGTTTGAGACGCAATCTGTAAATCATACCATAAGCTTTTTTTCTCTATATACTCCAAATCTAGTTTCATCCATTGATCAAAACTTAGCTTATGTGATCCTTTAACAACCCATGAAGAAGTAATTCCCGGCAAAACATAAAATCTCCGTTCGTATTTTTTTGGTACTTTCAATGCCTCCTCTACGGGAAGTGGCCGTGGACCAACAAATGACATCTCTCCTTTTATTATATTAACAAGCTGGGGTAATTCATCAAGACCAGTATGAGAAATAAACTTGCCTATTTTAGTATAACGGGGGTCATTTCTGATTTTAAATACCGGTCCATCTGCCTCATTGAGATTTTGGATTTTGGATTTTAGGTTTTCCGCATTTATCACCATCGTTCTTATTTTATACAGCCAGAATGGCTTTTTATTTTTCCCCAAGCGTTTTTGCTCGAAAATAAATGAGCCTTTTGAGGTTGTTTTGACCAGAATATAAAGTAGGAGAAATAAAGGAACGCATACAATTAATAAAATGAAGGCAACATATTGATAAAACATTTGCTGAAGTTTCTTCATAAATATGTATGCGAAAGACGAATCACTTCTTTTTGGAAGAATTTTTTTACTTCATTCCATGAGATTTTTTCAATCATTTCGGGCATATCGGAATTGTCCGCATCTTCAAAGTACGAAAGACTGGTAATAATACTGTATAAATTATTGGCAAGAGCTTTATATTTCCGATCATAGTATTGGAATGCGTCTTCAAGCGTTATCCCTTTTTTAGTGAGAAATAAAAGGTCAATAAAATCTTTTTTTGTTCCCCTATCCATAACTGCGGCTATCTTCATTGCAGCTATATCTCTTGGATCTAAAATTGAAATTCCTTGAAATAACACCGGATTGAAAAGAACTGGATAATTATAGAAAAATAGGCTAAATTTTACCCTATTAAATAGGCCAAGAAGTGTATTTTTCTCGGCCGCTTCTTGAAATACAAAAGTCCCAATTGACTGTAAAGATTTCATTATTATTTCTCCTTTAAACGCTGTTGGGGTAAAAAAATCAAAATCAACCGAAATACGATGACCGTAATGTAAAGCTAAAGCAGAACCACCGGCAAGATAAGTTTTTGCAGGAAGACATTTAGCATTTCCTAGTAAGGCCAATGCATCCTGCGCATTTTGAGATAAGGTTCCTGTAAACATAAGACGTCCTTTTGAGGAATGTTTAAAAAAAGTGCCCAAAAATAACCTATTTTTGTTCTAAAATCTCTTATTTTCATGAAGGTTTCTTGAATTGTTTTTTCAGAAAAATTTCTCCTTACCCATTGAACGGCTTCAATATTGCCTTTATCTAATAAGCGGTTAATAACAAAGTACGGTTTTTTCGCCGGATTAAGTCTTTTGACGTCAACATCCCAAAAATACCTCCATAATCGCTTTGGGACTTTTTTTGGTGTTTTCATATAGTATAATTATATCATTATGACTCTCAAAAAACTCATAAAATTTTCACTGGACAACTATTTTATCTCTATTTTCGTTGCTTGTATTTTGTTCGTTGGATTTGTTTCTATCTACAAACTTTTTTTTGCAAAATCAACGTATGTTTATGCAAAAGTCAAAATGGGGCAGGGTCTCTGGTGGGCATCCACTGCAAAACCGCCCATCTGGTTTGTAGAATCGCTAAAAAAAGGCGATGTCCAAACAAATCTTACCGGTACACCGATTGCAGAAATTCTTACTATTCGATATTATCCGTGGTATTCGTCAGGACAATATGATCTCTATTTGACTGTAAAACTGAAAGTTAATGGCAATCCAAAAACCGGTAAATTTAATTTCAATCGCTCAACCATCGGCGTTGGCTCTCCTATAGATTTAGAATTCCCTTCGGTACAAATAAGTGGAACAGTTATTCAACTTGATACTAAACCTATTGAAGAAAAATTGGTAACGAAAATAATTACTTTAACCAAAAAAAATGCCTATCCGTGGGAATATGACGCAATTCAAGTTGGAGATAAATATTTCGACGGCGAACAAAGCGTATTTGAAATTTTAGATAAAAAATCAACCGATATTGCCGTTCAAGCTCCTGATGTGTATGGAAACAATACAGGTTCTACTCTAGATTTAAAAAAATACATTGCAGTTAGAGCAAAAATCAAAGTACAGAAAAAAAACAATCAACTCATTTTTGGCGAAGAACAGATTATTAACCCGGGAAAAACAATTAATATCTCCACTTCCAATTTTACCTTCAACGAGTATGTAGTGGGAGGGGTTGAGTAACTTTATTCTCCCTATTTGATACAATTTCTACATGTCTAATGGAGCTGAACAAAGACTTCTTGAGAGATTGGAAAATCACATATATGCTCCAATCTATAACCCTTTTGAATTGCCAGCTAGATTAAAAGGTGAACTTACGTGGTTTGGTAAACGCATGATCCAGGGATATTTTGGCCCAGCAGCAACATATGATCGTTCTCTTTCAATGGATGAAAATTTCCGTCTACCCCATCATTCTCTTGACAGAATAAAAGAACGTCGGGGAGAATTATTAAATGCATTTAAGCAATCAGATGAAATCCAAGTTAACTATGATAAAGATATCTTAATAAAAAAGCTTCATGATGACTGGGTAATAATAAAAAAAGGCGAAAAAGAAGAACTATCCTGGACAGAAGAAGCGGTTGCACTTACGAGCGCTTACTTTCAATATAAAAAAGGGGGTGAAAAAGAAATAGAGCTTCGTGACAATCAATTATATTATATGCTTCAACTGATTTTAAATAAGGGAAAGTATGAATTTGGTTCTCTTGAAACAGATGCGCGCGGAGTAGAATTACCAACAGGTGAAGGAAAAACATATGCTTTTAATCTTGCTGCTGGTATTATGGTTCTTCGAGGGGAAAGAGTCCATATTATAGAACCTAATTACATTTCTGCAACAGAACATGCGGCTGAGATGGGAGAATTTTTCTTCGATTTTCTTCATATGCAAACCGGCCTCGTTATCGACATCCCCGAATCTCCTGGCGAAGAAAGGAAAACTGTTGTTCGTCCAACTGGAAGAATTGACAATATTATTGAACAAAAAGGAGTTCGAAAAAGCTATCTATTCGGTGAACATTCAAAATTTAAACTTGTTGCATCAGGTAAATTACTAGCAAAAGGTAAGCCCCCTATTGAAATAGGATTAGAAGAGCTTTCCGGGGTAAGCGGCAGAAATACTGCTTGGGGCCAGCAGATTGTTTTTTGCGACAAAAGTTCTGTGGCATTTGATTATCTTGAAGGAAAACAAATTGGATCACCTATCATAGAAAATACATATGGACAACCTGAATTAAAGAGTGTTACTGCGATGATTGCCGAAGCAGAAGCCTCAATGCTGATTGAAGCTAGTCAGCCGTTTGTTTTATCGAGGAAGAATATTGAAGGTAATGAAGTTTGGGACCACATTCTTGATGAAATTGGGCTTGATACAACTGTTTCTCTTAATGAATTGGTGGGTGAAGAAAGTCTCGCTCCCGAAGAAAAAAGACAGTATGCGCAGATTGTTATTTTTAGTCTATGGAATGCCCTTGAAGAAAATCAGCATCTGTTTGAACAAGGAGAAGGAAAAGATTATGAATATGCACAAGGAAATTTAAATATGTCTGTAAACGCAATAGAAAAAGCAAAACAGCTTTTAAGTTTTACGCTACAAAGAGCATTTCCAGATGAAGATTTACGAACAACGTGGATTCATAATAACACGCATATTATTAATGCAGCACTGTATGTTTTTTTTGGAATGAAGCTCGGAAGAGATAGTTTATTACATGATCAACAACCTATCCTTCTTGATCAATCTGGGTTTCCGTTAGAAAAACATCAGCTTCATTCAATCTATCATGTGTTTCTTCAACTTCAGGATCATTGGCAAGAATGGAAAAAAGAACCAGGAAAGAAAGAGAATCCTAATGAAATTTTAGGAGATATTATTACTCAACATGGAAAAGATATCACTATATCTGTAGTAACTGATAGAATTCTTCCTTTTATTCTCTATAAAAAATATGGAAAATTACGTTTTAGCTCCGGCACCCTACTCTCTACGGCTCAATCTTTTTACGAACTATATCAAGCAGAGGTTGTCCAAGCATATCGACACAAAAAGATTGACAGACCTGATACTTCATATACTTTACCAAGTAGCGTTTGGATAGAATGCCCTGATGGAGGTTATGCAAAAGTTGCATTTCTCCCTGATTATCTTTTTTTACAACAAATAGTCCAGAGAGTGAAAGAATTACGTTTGACCAAAAGAGCTGGTTTAATCGTCTGCGCAGACATTGAAGAAGCCCGTGCATTAAAGGAGCTCATGCCCGAAAAAGAAACAATTCTTATTAGCGCCGAAGAAGAGTTAGAAAAAAGGGGCAGGCTTGCGGATGAAGTTAAAACCATATCTGAAGGAAATATTGTTATCACTACGCTTATGGGCGCAAGAGATATTAATCTAAAGATTAATAATCCTGAAGTAATTGGTGTCGGACTACCGGCTGACGAACAAACATTATGGCAGTTATTGCAACGAGTGGTCCGGGGAGATCTCACTGGTTCACGATTGTTGTTACTAAGTAACAACCATCTTAAACCTATAGTAAAAGAATATCTATTCCATTCAGGATCTGAAAGATTGCATAAAATACGAAAAAGAGATTTTGAAAATATCTGGAATAACTTATTGGCAGATAGAAAAAATTCAATGAAGCTCTTTGAAATGTGTCTTCAATATCTCAGAAGACAGGATGAAGGGACAACCAAACATCTCGTTCATTTAGGAATACGTGATGAACGGCTCGAATACTGGAAAGAGACCCTTATCAGGCGATGGAAACAAGAAAGAAGGACCGGTGGTGAGGAAATAAATCTTCTTTGGTCCTCATTTCTTGAAGACATAGATAAAATCTTTAATTCGTTTATGCTCGATACTCGTCATAGTACTCTTAAAGAACTCGATTTAAAAAATGCATGGCAAGGATATGTTATTGATAAAATTATAACTACCTATTGACATTCAAGATAACTTATAGTATTATATATACTAAATGGGAAGAGGACCTTTTGATAAACTTCGAGCGGATTTCTCTAACTTTACTACCCCAGTAAATCAACCAGTTGATAAATGGCTTCGTGAACCCGTACATGCATTAGGTGGTCATTTCACTAAAGGACAATTATTCGGTGCTGGAGCAATGGCATTATCTGTAGCTTGTGATGCTGGAATTTTTGCTTTTGCACAACAGAAAGATCAACAACAGGGAGAACAACAGGAAAAAACCGATGCAGAGAATACTGCAAAAGCCTCTGTTTTTAACCTTACGAAGAACCCTTACTTTCAACGGGAAGCAAAAAGATTTTTTGGAGAAAAAGCTGCTTCCATGAGTATAAACACTTTAATGCTAAAAACCGATCAAGGTTACCAATTCGAACAGTACTACCCTATTATAGATAGGCAAAAAGATACAACACAGGCACTCCAGATTCTTCCAATTAATGTAGACGGAGAAAAAAACGCATTTGCTCTGATAAATAGAAACAATGGCGCTGTTATTTTTGGCCGTTTCTTCAAATTTGGTAACGACCTTATTGCAACAGATGAGCCGCAAGGAATTTCTCAAGATGGAGGTTTATTAGGTAATGTTATTTTCCAGTTAAAAGATGCTTTTTTTAATGGTGATGCCAGTAAATTGAATAATTTAGCCCATTTACAACTTCGAGCTAAAGACGGTAAATACTATGACTTGAGCTCTGAGGACAACTTAGCTGACTCTAGACCAAGAGAGGTAAATGTTAGTATTAATCAAATAGCTGAGGGACGGACTGATATTACTTCGAAAGCGGCCGACGGGATCATGACGTCTCCAGGAAAACTAGTCGCCCATCTTGTTAATTTAAATCAATTGTCAGACATTTCACCTGCATCGCTTGTAACCCCCACGCCAGCCCAAACAAGACAATTCACTCCGACAGCCACAAGAACAGCAACAACTGAAGCAACTAAAACATTGACAGCAGAACAACAATTTAAAAATTTTCTGACTACTCCTGACGCCCAAAAAGCAGTTTCTCAATATGCAATTGCATTCGGCCTTAATGCGGAAGCAGTACGAGGAGAATTGACATTCCAAGAAAAAACAGGTGTAAACGGAAATAAATTCGCCGTCGCCGTAACCAAAGACGGTACACCACTTATGATTTGGGACAAAGATCAAAAAAGTGGAGAGTGGGGGTGGAGAGAGACAACATTAAAAGCCCTTGCTGAAAAAAAAGATATTTTGATTGGTATGACTGCTACTTACTTCAAATCTGTTGATCCAAGAGTGTTAGAAGTCGTTGAAAAACAGTCTAACTTGTTAATCACTGAAAATGATTTAAAGTGGAATAATATTGAACCTCAACAAGGACAAATTAATCAAAAAAGAAGCGATCATTTCAAGAATGAAACTCTTGTAATAGCTAAACGAAACAAGATGCAAATCATAGGACATTCTTTGATCTTTTGGGAAAATTACCCAGATTGGTTAGTAAATGGAGGCCTTACAAAGGAACAATTACAACAAGCTGTTAAAAATCATATAAAACTTGTAATGGAAAAGTTTTCGGAAATACAAATTTGGGATGTAGTGAATGAATTTCATCCGAACGGACCAAATGAAGACTTTTTAAGATCAAGATTGGGAGATTATACAGAATTGGCTTTTCAATCAGCAAGAGAAGTTAATCCAAATGCAATATTAATTCTTAACGATAATGTTAATAATACTGAAACAGATTTTAATTTTAGCAATGATCTAAAAATCGTTAAAAATCTAAAGTCAAAAATTGTTAACGGTAGACCTTTAATCGATGGAATTGGAATGCACATGCATTTGGACGGATCTCAAGAAATAAATGTTAATAAATTAATAAAGGCTATGCAAACTTATGGAGTACCGGTTTATATCACCGAGCTTGATGTTGATATGACTAACGTAAATCTTCCTGAAGATCAAAGACTTGCAAAACAAGCGGAGATTTATGGAAAAGTAATGCGAGCTTCCCTTGACTCAGGTGTTTGTAAATTGTTTGGAACGTGGAATACAGGTGATAAATTCTCATGGTTGGAAGATAAAGAAAGCTCTGGATTTAAATCAATAAAAGCAGATCCAACTATGTTTTTTGATGACCTATCTCCAAAACCTAGTTTCTTCGCTGTTATGGCTGAACTGGTAAAATAATAAGGATGAAAGATCAAAAAAGACTTTTTATTATTACCAAGGAATCTACTGGTGGTATTAATACTTTCTTAAATCAAATGACGCTACTTGACAAAAAAATAAATATTCACTTTGTGTTTTATAAAAAAAGCGACTCCAGATATAAGCAAAGTATTTATTTAAACAAAAATTATCCTTCTAATAATTTTTTTATAAAGATGATCATATTTTGTAAAAATATTATTAGCACATTGAGATTACTAAGAAAAATCAAAAAAAATGATAGAATTTTGACGTGTGACATATATTCATTAATCTTGGTTAATCTTTCTCTTGTCCTGATGACAAAGAAAATGAAAGTTTTTACATTGATTAATACAAATCTTTCCCAGGTAATTAATAAGAAAGGCTTCCTGATTAACAGGATACTATACTTATTCATTAAAATACTGTTAAGAAAGGTTTATAAGGTGATTTTTGTATCGAAAAGATTGGCTGAAGATGTTATTAAAAAATATAGTTTGAATAAAAAATCTACAACGGTTATATACAATGGTATTGATATTAAGCAAGCTCAGATTGAATCAAAAAAAATGAATAAATTGATAGAAAAAATAAAAAATATTAAGGATTTTAAAATTATTTTCTGCGGAAGATTAGAAGAGCCAAAAGATATAAAGACTATTTTTTTATCACTCAAAGAAATAAATCTTTCTAATGTTAGATTGTTGATTTTAGGAGATGGTTCAAAAAGAAAATTCTATGAAAATATGGTTGACGAATTAAATTTAAGCAATCAAGTAATTTTTTTAGGTAATCAAAATAATATCTATCCATTTTTAAAAACTGCCGATATTTTTGTTTTTTCATCTTATTGGGAAGGTTTTGGTAGAGTTATTATCGAAGCCATGGCTCTGGGAAAACCAGTTATTTCTACTAATAGCCCCTTTGGTCCTTCGGAAATACTTGATAATAATAAGTTTGGGTTCTTAGTTGGAGTTAAAGATTATAGAAGAATAGCTTTCTATATTAATGGATTAATAAAAAATAAGAAATTACTTAGACTTTATCAATCTTTATCAACTTTTAGAGCTAAATACTTTTCTATTGAAAAAATGTTATCTTCTTATGAAAGTCTTTTTGCTACTAATTAGAGACTACTCCCTGAATAATACCTCTTAATAAAAAGAATAGTAATTGGGGTGTCGATGTAAAAGGATTGAATAATAAAAAAATAATTACTAACCACGATGAAATACTCAAGGCCTTTAAAAGCTCGTTTTTGCTCTTCATTATTAAAAAATCAAGTCTTAACATATTAATGATTAGGCATATAAAAATAAACAATCCAATTAAGCCGGAATTCACGGCTACACTGATAAAGACATTGTGTGGATCTTCTATCCTTATATAATTCTTAAATCTATTCAAAGTGTCTGATTGACTTTTTTGCTGGCTTGCGGAGCTTAAATTGTCATAGAAATTTCCAACGCCTACTCCAAATAATGGAGAGGATTTGATTATCACTATTGACTCTTTCCAATAATCTATTCTCGTCTGGACCGTAGACGTATTTTCAATATCGAAAGGATTTAAACTCTGAAAGATATTTGTTTTTTGACCGGTATAACCAAAGAATTTCGTAACAAATAAAGAAAAAAAACAAATTAATATAAAATAAGTTAAAAATTTTTTAAAATAATTCCATGAAAAAACAAAGGATAAAATAAAAGATAAAAAGAATAGTACAAATTTAGTCCTCCAATTAGACAGAAAACAAGTGATTCCAATTAATAATATAAAACCTATCAAAATATTTTTCTGTATGGCATTTTTACTTTGGCTTATTAAAACAAGAATAACTGGTATCATTGTTTCATCTAAAGAATCCCCGAAAAATTTATATCTGCTCGCTTGAAATAAAAAATAGGAGAGAGATTTGTCGGTTAAAAATAATTGAAAAAAGGATTTACCAGACACAGGAAATGTATATAAAAAAGACTCCAAAATAGTATTAAATAGTGTTCCTAAAATCAAGAACCGTATTGCAAAGGAATAATTTTTTTTACCTATAATAATAGAACTAACAATAAAAATTCCAACTGAAAAAATAATGTCTTTATAAAATAAAATATAATTTTGAATATTTTCTGTAGTTACGACAGAGATGCTTTGAGAAATAAAAAATAAAAGTACTAAAATAGGAATGGTTAAATTTTTTTTCTCTGATTTATTTTCTTTTCTTAATAAAAATGTCGAAAAAATAAGTATAATCACGAGAATACGAAAAAAATTGTGGGTATTTATATATGGAAGAGTCGGTATGATGCTAAATGAAGGCAATCTTACTAAAAAAAATATTATACCTAAAATTATTATTGGCCAGCTAGTCATAACGTATTATAAAACATTGTATTCTTGTGACGTATGAAGATACTTCTATTAGGAAAATGTTTAGACGGAGGAACGGGTACTTTTTTTTTCTCGATGATAAATTTAGAAGCTAAGGAAAAATCGAATATCAAAATAATCCCAGTTGTCTTAGAAAAACCTTCCTTTACAATACCACCAAAAAATATAAAAATTAAATATTTTGCTTCTTCTTCCTCTTATCCAGAAAGATATAATCTATCACCAAATTTTATCTTTCTTCTAATTAAAGAGCTTTTTTGGCTTAATTCGATTATAAACAAAGATCATCCCGATTGCATTATAAGTATTGATTTTCATTGCGCCCTATTATCCGAGTTATATAAATTTATTTTTAATAGCAAAATTAAATCTTTGGTCACCTTTCATAATAATTTAAGAGGTGTTTTTGAGAATAAAGCGACTCCCCTTTTACGTTTTTTTCTTACTCATATCGCAGGTTTTTTCTTAAATAGAAGTAATCAGGTTATAGGTGTTTCTAAAGAATTGTCATTTGATATAAAAAAACTTTTAAGACTGAGAACAATACCTAAGATCATTAACTATGGTATTAAAATTAACAAATTAGAATTCATATACAAAGAAAGAGTTAATAATAATATTATTTCTATAGCCCGTTTTTTTGAACAAAAAGACCATCAAACATTATTAAAATCTTTTGTAATTGTACAAAATAAAATTAAATCCGCTAAACTTTTTTTAGTTGGTGACGGACCACTAAAAAACGAGTTAATAACTCTATCAAAAAAATTAAAAATAGATAATAAGATTGTATTTACTGGATGGGTTAAAAATCCAATCAGATTATTAAAAAAATCGGCTTTATTTGTTCTTTCAACCAAAAGAGAAGGGTTTGGGTATGTAATTATTGAGGCTATGTCACTTGGATTACCAACAATTGTAACAGATGCTCCTTTTGGTCCTTCTGAGATACTTAATGAGGGTAAATTTGGCATTCTCACACCTGTGGGGGATGCTAAAAAAATGGCTGATTCTATAATAGAATTGCTTTTGAACAAAGAAAGATACATATACTATTCAAAAAAATCTATTGAAAGAGTTCAGGCATTTAATATAAAGAACATGTTAAAACAATATGTCAATCTTATAGATTCTTAATTATTCTCCATAAACCTAACTTTTCTATTTCCCACGAATGAAACCAAAAATGAACAGACGTATTATTTTCTTTAAGCTTATCAATTAAGTCTAAATGCTCTTTGTCAAAATGCTTTATTCTCATAAACAAACTATAAAAATCAAGTCTTTTAAGGCAATTTTTTAAAGAAGCTATTTTCGTATGTGGATATATGTGTAAATTCGGGTGGCATAAGTAATTTTTTTTATTAACTAGATTAAAATTCAATATTGCAGCAGTACGACAGTTAATAAATCCTATTTTTTTTACTAAATTTATTAAGTTTTGATTATATTTACCCCACGGCCAGGCAAAAGTAGTGATTTTTTTGCCTATGATATCTTCCAACTTTTCTTTTCCTGTACGGATTTCTTCTTCTGCTTTTTCTAGGGAAACCTTGGTTAAATCTATATGATTATACGTATGCCCGCCTATGGTAAAAACAGGATTTTCTGAAAGCCATTTGATTTGTTTTTTATTTAAAGTAGGCCGGCCGGTTGAGTTTTTAATAGGAATATAGAAAGTTGTTGGGATATTTTTCCTGGCTAGAATTTCTGCCGCTTTTAAATCCAAAGGGTGTCCATCATCTATGCTAACTGAAATGAATTTATTTTTACTAGTCATTTTTATTTCGCCTCTTTTATTAACTTGCTTATTCCATTTGGAATATATTCATTGAGGATTTTTGCGTTTGGAACGATGCAATTGCCGCCGATCGGTCCTGCTATAGGTTTGAGTATTGGCCGCCTGACATCTGGTAAGGTCGTAGAATAACCTTTGTTGTAGGCTTTGTTCAACTTATTATAAACATTGTCAAAATCAAACCCTTGTTCGTCACAAATCTTCTTAACCCACTTGCAAAAGACTATATTTAAACCGTAGTAAGTCGTGTCGAGAAGCTTTGCCAGTTCGGTTTCCTCTGCGTTATTAAAGGTAACTGTTTTTACACCCATTAATTTAAAATGTTGTGAAACCAATTGAGAGGAACTTTTATTTACCGGTCCAATAAATTTTGGAAACTGAAATAGATAATAATAAAGCCTTGGGTGAACTCCCATTACCGGCGAATGGACCATATTTGTTTTTGTTTTGTTATAAATAGCTCTTGTTGTTCCCGGTTTAACAGTTGAATGAATTATTACTAATGATGGATTATTTAATTTAATCTGCCAAGTGACTAAATTTTTGAAGTCGTCCGAATAAGGAATACACACGTGCAAAAAATCTATTTTTTTATTGTTTAGACTGTCAAAATGAATATCTTTGACTAATGTTAAAAAATGCTTTTTCGTCAGTTTACCGATAGCCTTTCCTACTTGACCGTATCCCAGGATACCTACGATTTTATCGTTATTGATCATATTTGTTCTACAATTTTACTCGTTCCAATTAAAAATATGTTGCTTTTTCTGTATAATCGCTTTTAATGAAGTTCCAAATTATTAAAACTCATTTAAAAAATAAAATCTTCAATCTTATTGGCAAAACCAGTTTGTCTCGAATCCAATTAAATAGGTGGCTTAAATCGGTTGATATAAAAACCGATAAAGTTTTAGAAGTTGGACCAAGCTTTAATCCTGTTATTAATAAAGTTAGAAGCTGGAAAGTAAATAGATACAAAACTCTTGATAATAATTTAGAGGCAGATTGTAATCCTAATTTTAGTTTAGATCTAAATCACATTCGTTTCAGCGATAAATATGGCTGGATTGGTAAAAGAAAAAAAGATAATAGGGTGATTAAAGAAGTCTTTAAATTTTCCCCCAACATTATTTTTTGCCTTGAAGTAATGGAGTATATTTATAAGCCAAACGAAGTTTTAGCCTTCTTTCACGATTTTTTATCAAAAGATGGTACTCTTTATATCTCATTTCACTCAATTTACCCAGTTCATGAACCTTATAAATACGATTCTTTACGTTATACCAAGTGGGGAGTAATTAATTTATTAAAAGATTCCGGTTTTAGTAAATGGGAAATTGAACCCAGAACAGTTACTGTAGGTAAAAGTGAATTATTATCTTTTTATAAAAAAGAAAAAATGCGGGCTCTAAAAAACAGTGATTTGATTATCGAAACGGGTTATTTAGTAAAGGCAGAGAAATAACTATCTTCGCCTCCATAGTATTGGTAGTAATTGTGAATTACAAGAATTTTCATGCTGAAGAGATTGTAGCAGAAAAAACACAAGGAAGAATCTAGTTAGGGTCTAGGATACTTTAGAGGGGTTTTTCTCTAAAGTTTTCTAGTAATAATTGGTAAATATTTATTCTATTGTTCCATCGAAACTGTGATTCTTTTAA
>Ga0209515_10003530_pt1 | contig 22213 bp, 14 predicted proteins | sample Subgroupgradi54m_FD_187454 | JGI IMG/M metagenome (GOLD analysis project Ga0209515, IMG submission 187454) | Subsurface groundwater microbial communities from S. Glens Falls, New York, USA - GMW60B uncontaminated upgradient, 5.4 m (SPAdes)... ... | reverse complement strand
TGAAATCCGTTGATATCGTGGGGAACACCAAAGGCGAAGGCAAGCTCCTGGCCATTTCCTGACACTCATGAGACGAAAGCGTGGGGATCAAAAAGGATTAGATACCCTTGTAGTCCACGCCCTAAACGATGCACGCTCGCTGTTTCGAGTATCGACCCTCGAAGTGGCTTAGCTAACGCGTTAAGCGTGCCGCCTGGGAAGTACGAGCGCAAGCTTAAAACTCAAAGGAATAGACGGGGATTCGCACAAGCGGTGGATCATGTGGTTCAATTCGACGACAACCGAGGAACCTCACCAGGGTTTGAAATGTTTAGGAAATTTCGGTGAAAACCGAAATGTCTCACAAGGACCTAAGCACAGGTGCTGCACGGCCCTCGTCAGTTCGTGGTGTGAATTGTTCCCTTAAGTGGGGTAACGAACGCAACCCTCATTGCCAGTTACAAGTGTCTGGCGAAACTGCCTCGTTTTACGGGGAGGAAGGTGGGGATGACGCGAGGTCAGCGTGGCCCTTTGATATCCTGGGCTACACACGTGATACAATGGTGCACACAATGGGTTGCCAACGCGCGAGCGGGAGCTAATCCCATCAAAATGCACCCCAGTTCAGATTGGAGTCTGCAACTCGACTCCATGAAGCCGGAATCGCTAGTAAACGCCAATCAGCTATGTGGCGTTGAATACGTTCTCGAATCTTGTACTCACCGCCCGTCACGTCAAGGAAGCCGGGAAGACCTGAAGGTCGTCGCAAGACGAATCAAGGTCAGCTCGGTGACAGGGACGAAGTCGTAACAAGGCATCCGTAGCGGAAGCTGTGGATGGAACATTTCCATTTAGGAATTAGTAAGTTATTCCTGCTCGCCAGAGATAATGCAGTTTTATCTGAACAAGATTTGACGGTTATTTATGAGTAGAATATAACTTATTAGGTCGCGTCACTTATTTTTAAGTGATACAAAAACGTGTTGGTCTCAATCGTTATCGAGACTCTGCGCTCCCGACAGCATCGGGAGAGTAGCTTTGAACAGTTGGAAGAATACAATGTTTGCGTAATTAGATGCAAAAGACACTCCGCAAAGGGAGTGTCTTTTGCTTTTTGACCTACCAATGTATAGAATGATGTTTTATTGACTACTTTGAAAATAGCTCCTTTAACATCTTATTTTCATGTGTACCCTCACATGCTCCGCCATACCATGGCGACCACGCTGCTTGCCAACGGCTGTCCCATTGGCCATATCCGAGCCCTCCTTGGTCACGAACACCTTACGACGACCTGCAAATATTACCTAGGCATCATCTCCGATGCCGAAGCAAAAGCTGCGCACGGGAAATTTATCTCCTACAAACCACTCCAGACAACAGAGGAGAAAGGGGAGGAGTAGGGAAAGGGAAGTCGTTTTCATGCCATTATTTTTTCCTTTCATGCATCTTCCTTACTCTATAATTCTCTGCTAGAATAGAATAAAGTTTGTATATTCTGCTGACTAGAATAAGAAATGTTCTTATTCTAGTCTATTTTCGTCACTTTTATGTCAAAGACCCCTTTTGACCTCCCAACGCTACCGCCAAAAATTAATTACGAAAAGCTGGTTTCAGAGATAGCCAAAGCTCATGCCTCAATCATTATAATAACGTACCATAATGCCAATGAATCAAAAAAATAAAATCATCACCATCTCCCTTGCATTTCTGACTTTGCTTATCTTGATGTTCTGGAACATAGGCGGAGGCATATCCGGCTGGGACATGCTGACCGCTCGCCCGGTGCCGAGTTCATATACGCAATATCCTACGCCTTCGTCAATATCTGCGAATTGGACGCCTCCTCCTTCTCCAGCGCCTACAGATTGGACATCTGCGCTTCCAAAAGAATTTGATTATTCAGTCAGTAAAGAGGTTGATGTCAATGGATGGAAAACGCTTACCAGTAAAGCGTTTAGTTTTGAGATAAAATTACCCGGGGATTGGATTGCTTACAGTTATCAGCAAGTTGGTCAAATCGAGACTGATTTTAGCGCTCCTCGCGGTCTATATCCAGATACTGGTTTTTATCTTAAAGTAGAGAAAAAAACTTTAGGAGAATGGCTTGGAGAAATTAATCAGAGAATTAAACAAGAAGGATGGAAAGTAACAAAAGAAAATGTGCAGATTGGCAATATCAAAATGATTAGAATAACTTTTGGCGCAGGAAGCAGTGCGCCGACCTCTGATTATCTATTCGAATATCGTGGAAGATTATATGATTTTTATAATTCAAGTCCTAATAATAAAGAATTTACCTTCATTGCTGATAAAATAATTCATTCATTTAGATTCTTGGATTAAAAGTGTTTTAAGTAACATTCTCCAATTCAACATGCAAATTGTGTTTGTGTGTTGAACAGGGTAATGTTACCCACAAGAATCGTTCCTTGGAAAAAGAAAGGTATGACCGATGAAGCGATTGATAATCGCCGCCGCTTTTGTTTTGACCCTCATGATGTCCATCAACGGATACGCATGGACAATATCGGGAACTTTCCGACAGCCGTTTGATCCGAATCAGATGACATGGTATCAGACTTCATGTACTGCTATGGGTTTCTTTGATAGTCCTCCTGGTGATGGCCAAATCTTCATGCAGTGGAATGACAGTGTTAGGCCAGATGGTTCAAGGATCAACGCATATCACATGGCAGAAGATTGGAATGGAGCATGCGGTGGATCAACTGACATGTTCGCTCCTCTCTACGCCATTGCCGATGGGTTCGTAGTGTATGTCAATAATACCAGCAGTACTACTGACGGTACTGGTAAATCTCTGGCAGTGCGCTATACGCTTCCCGACGGATCGCAGATGGATTCCATGTATGATCACATACAGGACATATATGTAACCGTGGGAATGAATGTTCAAAAGGGTGATAGGATTGCCACGATCGGCAATGGCAATGGGCAATATTCAGCCCACCTGCATTGGGAAATACGGCTGACAAACAAAAATGTATCTTGGACTGCTAGTCCCTATATTAACCCTCTCGACATCCACACCGCCCTTAACTACACCAGCCCCTCGCTCTTCGTAGATGACAGGCGCGTCTCGGATGTGCATGGGTTATCCGCCAACAACTGGACGTATTTCTCCATGGGGTCCAACGCTCCCTCTTCAACCGCGTATGTGGAGTACAACAACGGCCGCTATTCGCTCAAGCGGGCGGTTGACAACGGATTGATATATGGCTACGTGTACGTCCAGATAAACGGCACATGGTATTATTATCCGGACATCACCAAAGTGCTGTTCTCGGCTGGCAACACCTACGCGGTGTACGGATATGTCTCCAACGCAAATCTGTATGTCCTCATTCCCGGCCACAACTACAGAGACGATCGCGCAAAGATTGACATGATCCGCGCGGTATCCGTGAACGGCAATTTTAAAAGCGTAAACATAAAAACACTGGATGATTTCAAGTTATATTCCAGCGACCAGTCGTTTGATTACCGGTATTTGTCATTTACCTATAACAACGGCAGCGGTAATCAGACCGTATACGCCAATCAAGCCACTCTCAAATCAAACCCTATTACGCGGTATACCACGTATTACGATCCTGCCACGGGAAGCTGGATGCCGTGGACTGCGGTTGACCCGGTCTACCCGATCCATTAATCTGGATAGTCGGGAACAAGGGAGGGACTATTATTCCCCTCCCTCTTTTTTTAAGTTAAAATCATTTTATGAAATATAATTCTAAAAGATATATTATATCCTCTTTAGCTATTGTCTGTGTTGCTATGTTAGTAGCTTTACTTATAATTCATCAACAAAAAATTCAGCAAATCTCTGAAGCAACTCCGTCTTATAATCCATCTCCTACTCCATGGTCGAGTCAACCCGCGCCAGGTCAGGATGAATGGATTAAAACAGAGGTTTATCATAATCAGAAATATGGTTATAGTATTACCTATCCCGCACTTTATACTTATTTGGTAGAGGCATCCTACCAAGATGTACTTTTGGTTTATCGAGCGAATAATGGCGGCCGAGTCTATATCGGTATTAACCCCACAACATACTCATCACCCGATGAGTGGCTTAAATTAGTAAATCGGCAAGGATCTGCACAATTTGGTGATCAGTTCATTTCTGAAAAGAGAGTAAAGATAGGTGGATATGATGGTATTATAATTCATTCATCTCCCAACTACGAAACCAATCCTTACGGCAAATCAATTATATTCGTAAAAGACCACAATCTTTTCAAAATTGATTTACACCCCGCTGATTTTGATTGGGTGTTAAAGAATTTTAAATTTGACTAATAATCTGTGAATCGTGATTCTATGTCTAAACCGCTTATTAAAGGAAGACTGCTCTTAAGAGGAAATAAACATTTGGTGGACTTGTTACTCCTGCGCTTGCACGACGGCAGTCTATCGTTAAAACTGTCTTTTAAAAATCCAGTTGGCAATACGAAAGTATGGGCGCGCCAAACAAAACATATTGCCGATACTGATTTTTCTAATCCGGCAGTGGAAAAGATTACGCCGTGCGGTGAGAGCTTTGATGTATCGTATAACTTCAAAAAGAATCAACTGGAGGTAAAACAAGAAGGTTCAAGATTTATTGGTGGTATCGAGCGGCGACACTACAACGTCTCGCTACCGGTAAATCGTTTTTTGTTTACACTTTACTTAAATCACATGAATGAACTCGAATCAGTAGAATCTACAGAGGAGGATTTAATATTCGACAACGAGAATTTGGATGACTCAATTGTGGCAGTCTTCTCTTTTACTGATGCGAACGGTGATGCTTTTATGGATCCGAATGTCAATTTTAGCAAACGCGGGAGAAGGATTGATCTCGACATTGGTATTCCACAACATGAGATTTTGCGGGTAGCAATTTTACCTAACGAACTTCCGATTCCGGGGCAAAATAATTTTCTTTTGACCGTTCCACACGAAGAAATTAAGCATTAGAAATAACCGATGACGAAGTCATGAAAGATCAGCTCAAGAGTGGATTATTATTTCTCGATGATTTCGCTCCGGATAAAGAGGTTCCTTGTAATCTTGTAGAAAACTTAAAGGTGTGGGCAATGAAGCAAAAGAAAATAGACTAATGTCTCTACGGTGCGCATTGCACATTTACTACCTTCTCATTTTTTAAGATATTCTATACGTCATTTCCGGCAATTTCTCCCTCTTTCTATCTTACTCTTCAGATTCTATAATGCTCCAAGAAGATATGAGGCGGTCTCGACCGCCTGCCCTTTAAAATCTTTCCCAATAAACTCAAAGATAGGAAAAGAAAGAGATGTTCTATTGCATAGGTAATAAAACTTCAATCACAGGTACTTGAAAGAAATTAAGAGATCCTTTATTATTGATAGGTAAGCTACATTAATAACTTATTTTTAATTTACCACCACATACTCACTGAAGACGTTTTATAACTCTATCCTTCTTTTTGCAATGGAACATTTCCATTTAGGAATTAGTAAGTTATTCCTGCTCGCCAGAGATAATGCAGTTTTATCTGAATAAGATTTGACGGTTATTTATGAGTAGAATATAACTTATTAGGTCGCAATCACTTATCTTTAAGTGATACAAAAACGTGTTGGTCTCAATCGTTATCGAGACTCTGCGCTCCCGACAGCATCGGGAGAGTAGCTTTGAACAGTTGGAAGAATACAATGTTTGCGTAATTAGATGCAAAAGACACTCCGCAAAGGGAGTGTCTTTTGCTTTTTGACCTACCAATGTATAGAATGATGTTTTATTGACTACTTTGAAAATAGCTCCTTTAACATCTTATTTTCATGTGTACCCTCACATGCTCCGCCATACCATGGCGACCACGCTGCTTGCCAACGGCTGTCCCATTGGCCATATCCGAGCCCTCCTTGGTCACGAACACCTTACGACGACCTGCAAATATTACCTAGGCATCATCTCCGATGCCGAAGCAAAAGCTGCGCACGGGAAATTTATCTCCTACAAACCACTCCAGACAACAGAGGAGAAAGGGGAGGAGTAGGGAAAGGGAAGTCGTTTTCATGCCATTATTTTTTCCTTTCATGCATCTTCCTTACTCTATAATTCTCTGCTAGAATAGAATAAAGTTTGTATATTCTGCTGACTAGAATAAGAAATGTTCTTATTCTAGTCTATTTTCGTCACTTTTATGTCAAAGACCCCTTTTGACCTCCCAACGCTACCGCCAAAAATTAATTACGAAAAGCTGGTTTCAGAGATAGCCAAAGCTCATGCCTCAATCATTATAATAACGTACCATAATGCCAATGAATCAAAAAAATAAAATCATCACCATCTCCCTTGCATTTCTGACTTTGCTTATCTTGATGTTCTGGAACATAGGCGGAGGCATATCCGGCTGGGACATGCTGACCGCTCGCCCGGTGCCGAGTTCATATACGCAATATCCTACGCCTTCGTCAATATCTGCGAATTGGACGCCTCCTCCTTCTCCAGCGCCTACAGATTGGACATCTGCGCTTCCAAAAGAATTTGATTATTCAGTCAGTAAAGAGGTTGATGTCAATGGATGGAAAACGCTTACCAGTAAAGCGTTTAGTTTTGAGATAAAATTACCCGGGGATTGGATTGCTTACAGTTATCAGCAAGTTGGTCAAATCGAGACTGATTTTAGCGCTCCTCGCGGTCTATATCCAGATACTGGTTTTTATCTTAAAGTAGAGAAAAAAACTTTAGGAGAATGGCTTGGAGAAATTAATCAGAGAATTAAACAAGAAGGATGGAAAGTAACAAAAGAAAATGTGCAGATTGGCAATATCAAAATGATTAGAATAACTTTTGGCGCAGGAAGCAGTGCGCCGACCTCTGATTATCTATTCGAATATCGTGGAAGATTATATGATTTTTATAATTCAAGTCCTAATAATAAAGAATTTACCTTCATTGCTGATAAAATAATTCATTCATTTAGATTCTTGGATTAAAAGTGTTTTAAGTAACATTCTCCAATTCAACATGCAAATTGTGTTTGTGTGTTGAACAGGGTAATGTTACCCACAAGAATCGTTCCTTGGAAAAAGAAAGGTATGACCGATGAAGCGATTGATAATCGCCGCCGCTTTTGTTTTGACCCTCATGATGTCCATCAACGGATACGCATGGACAATATCGGGAACTTTCCGACAGCCGTTTGATCCGAATCAGATGACATGGTATCAGACTTCATGTACTGCTATGGGTTTCTTTGATAGTCCTCCTGGTGATGGCCAAATCTTCATGCAGTGGAATGACAGTGTTAGGCCAGATGGTTCAAGGATCAACGCATATCACATGGCAGAAGATTGGAATGGAGCATGCGGTGGATCAACTGACATGTTCGCTCCTCTCTACGCCATTGCCGATGGGTTCGTAGTGTATGTCAATAATACCAGCAGTACTACTGACGGTACTGGTAAATCTCTGGCAGTGCGCTATACGCTTCCCGACGGATCGCAGATGGATTCCATGTATGATCACATACAGGACATATATGTAACCGTGGGAATGAATGTTCAAAAGGGTGATAGGATTGCCACGATCGGCAATGGCAATGGGCAATATTCAGCCCACCTGCATTGGGAAATACGGCTGACAAACAAAAATGTATCTTGGACTGCTAGTCCCTATATTAACCCTCTCGACATCCACACCGCCCTTAACTACACCAGCCCCTCGCTCTTCGTAGATGACAGGCGCGTCTCGGATGTGCATGGGTTATCCGCCAACAACTGGACGTATTTCTCCATGGGGTCCAACGCTCCCTCTTCAACCGCGTATGTGGAGTACAACAACGGCCGCTATTCGCTCAAGCGGGCGGTTGACAACGGATTGATATATGGCTACGTGTACGTCCAGATAAACGGCACATGGTATTATTATCCGGACATCACCAAAGTGCTGTTCTCGGCTGGCAACACCTACGCGGTGTACGGATATGTCTCCAACGCAAATCTGTATGTCCTCATTCCCGGCCACAACTACAGAGACGATCGCGCAAAGATTGACATGATCCGCGCGGTATCCGTGAACGGCAATTTTAAAAGCGTAAACATAAAAACACTGGATGATTTCAAGTTATATTCCAGCGACCAGTCGTTTGATTACCGGTATTTGTCATTTACCTATAACAACGGCAGCGGTAATCAGACCGTATACGCCAATCAAGCCACTCTCAAATCAAACCCTATTACGCGGTATACCACGTATTACGATCCTGCCACGGGAAGCTGGATGCCGTGGACTGCGGTTGACCCGGTCTACCCGATCCATTAATCTGGATAGTCGGGAACAAGGGAGGGACTATTATTCCCCTCCCTCTTTTTTTAAGTTAAAATCATTTTATGAAATATAATTCTAAAAGATATATTATATCCTCTTTAGCTATTGTCTGTGTTGCTATGTTAGTAGCTTTACTTATAATTCATCAACAAAAAATTCAGCAAATCTCTGAAGCAACTCCGTCTTATAATCCATCTCCTACTCCATGGTCGAGTCAACCCGCGCCAGGTCAGGATGAATGGATTAAAACAGAGGTTTATCATAATCAGAAATATGGTTATAGTATTACCTATCCCGCACTTTATACTTATTTGGTAGAGGCATCCTACCAAGATGTACTTTTGGTTTATCGAGCGAATAATGGCGGCCGAGTCTATATCGGTATTAACCCCACAACATACTCATCACCCGATGAGTGGCTTAAATTAGTAAATCGGCAAGGATCTGCACAATTTGGTGATCAGTTCATTTCTGAAAAGAGAGTAAAGATAGGTGGATATGATGGTATTATAATTCATTCATCTCCCAACTACGAAACCAATCCTTACGGCAAATCAATTATATTCGTAAAAGACCACAATCTTTTCAAAATTGATTTACACCCCGCTGATTTTGATTGGGTGTTAAAGAATTTTAAATTTGACTAATAATCTGTGAATCGTGATTCTATGTCTAAACCGCTTATTAAAGGAAGACTGCTCTTAAGAGGAAATAAACATTTGGTGGACTTGTTACTCCTGCGCTTGCACGACGGCAGTCTATCGTTAAAACTGTCTTTTAAAAATCCAGTTGGCAATACGAAAGTATGGGCGCGCCAAACAAAACATATTGCCGATACTGATTTTTCTAATCCGGCAGTGGAAAAGATTACGCCGTGCGGTGAGAGCTTTGATGTATCGTATAACTTCAAAAAGAATCAACTGGAGGTAAAACAAGAAGGTTCAAGATTTATTGGTGGTATCGAGCGGCGACACTACAACGTCTCGCTACCGGTAAATCGTTTTTTGTTTACACTTTACTTAAATCACATGAATGAACTCGAATCAGTAGAATCTACAGAGGAGGATTTAATATTCGACAACGAGAATTTGGATGACTCAATTGTGGCAGTCTTCTCTTTTACTGATGCGAACGGTGATGCTTTTATGGATCCGAATGTCAATTTTAGCAAACGCGGGAGAAGGATTGATCTCGACATTGGTATTCCACAACATGAGATTTTGCGGGTAGCAATTTTACCTAACGAACTTCCGATTCCGGGGCAAAATAATTTTCTTTTGACCGTTCCACACGAAGAAATTAAGCATTAGAAATAACCGATGACGAAGTCATGAAAGATCAGCTCAAGAGTGGATTATTATTTCTCGATGATTTCGCTCCGGATAAAGAGGTTCCTTGTAATCTTGTAGAAAACTTAAAGGTGTGGGCAATGAAGCAAAAGAAAATAGACTAATGTCTCTACGGTGCGCATTGCACATTTACTACCTTCTCATTTTTTAAGATATTCTATACGTCATTTCCGGCAATTTCTCCCTCTTTCTATCTTACTCTTCAGATTCTATAATGCTCCAAGAAGATATGAGGCGGTCTCGACCGCCTGCCCTTTAAAATCTTTCCCAATAAACTCAAAGATAGGAAAAGAAAGAGATGTTCTATTGCATAGGTAATAAAACTTCAATCACAGGTACTTGAAAGAAATTAAGAGATCCTTTATTATTGATAGGTAAGCTACATTAATAACTTATTTTTAATTTACCACCACATACTCACTGAAGACGTTTTATAACTCTATCCTTCTTTTTGCAATGGAACATTTCCATTTAGGAATTAGTAAGTTATTCCTGCTCGCCAGAGATAATGCAGTTTTATCTGAATAAGATTTGACGGTTATTTATGAGTAGAATATAACTTATTAGGTCGCAATCACTTATCTTTAAGTGATACAAAAACGTGTTGGTCTCAATCGTTATCGAGACTCTGCGCTCCCGACAGCATCGGGAGAGTAGCTTTGAACAGTTGGAAGAATACAATGTTTGCGTAATTGGCAAAACCCACCCTGATCAGGGTGGGTTTTGATTTTTTTCTAAAAAATAGACAAAAATGTGATCGAGCGATGTTGCGTACAGGAAGAAGGGCAACGGATCAGTAAACTGCTTTTCACCGTGGAAATAAGTCCGGCCCTTTTTGGATTTTTTTCTTGAGTATAAAAAGTTGTAGGCACCACTGTGTAGTGGTGCCTAGAAGATCAAGCGCCTCTCTGATTTTTTAAGGCGTAAAACCTTTTAGCTTCCTTGCGGTACTTATTCATGTCACGAAGCGGTCGAGTTGATCGCAAGATATCGCATCGGAAGCACAATTCACAAATAGCCCAATATATTGCTATCCCTGCTATAGCATACAATAACGTACCCATGGCTTGCCTCTTGTAGTGAGTGGTGATCGAGTGAAATTGGAACTATAAGTATATTATATAATATTATAATCTTCTTGTCAAGAACCCATAAAGGACCGGATTGAGCGTACCGATGGAATAAGGGGCTGCAAACTTCGTGCCGTGCCGCCGCGCTCATACTGATCCCTTAAGAAATTTATTTTTTATTGATTGAGCCCATCTATAAGACCGGCAGTCAAAGGAAGGGCAATCATGGTGAGTAGTGTGGCGGTTGCAGATTCGGTGAGCAACATCATAATCCAACCCAAAATAGGTCCTAGGACAATAATAGAAAAAATACTCATATAATATTCCTTTATCAAGTAGCAAGGAATTTTAGGTTATCTTCTGATATATTAGATCATAGTGAGTATTTTTTCAAGTAGAAAATTTCTGAATTGCCATGTCAATCACTGGTGATTGCATCTGTGCCAAAATTTGCGGAAATTTAGTTTTTGTTTTATACTATGGGAAGTCAAATGGGCGTATAGCTCAGTGGTAGGTTGAAGTAAATGTTTTCACTTTCAACGGGATTCCTTCATATATGACTGTATTTGGTGGGCGTACCCATAAGGGGCGTATAGCTCAGTGGTAGAGCGCGTCACTGATAATGACGAGGTCCTAAGTTCGATCCTTAGTACGCCCACCAAATGCTTTGATCAAAGGAATCCTTGTTATGAAATTCTCTTTTTTGTTATTCCCGCATACGCTCTGGAATAAAAATATGGGGGATAAGGATACTATAGATGTCGCACTATTAAATAAGACCCCTCTCGTCATCCTGAGCGAAGCGAAGGATCTCGATTGTCGCTCAACGAAGAGAGATTCTTCACTGCGTTCAGAATGACAGAGAGGGAACATAAGTCTCATTTCATAGTGCGTGCTCTATAGTCTCGTAATTCAAAGAGAATCTTTGCCATCTTTTGCTCCTATCGTCTAGCCTGGTCTAGGACATCGCCCTCTCACGGCGGAAACTCGGGTTCAAATCCCGATGGGAGCATTGTTAAACAATTTACTTTATGGAGTGCAATCAGTTACTTTGGTATAACCAATCTTGGGTTGTGGCAGTATTCTCAGCGGGACTTGCTATTTTTTCTACTTTAGCTGTTCAAGGCATTTTATCTTGGTGGAATATAGCAAAGAAGCGAAAAGAGCTTTTATTAAAAATGATAGCAGAAATACTTGCAAATAAAACAGTGCATGAAAAGTCAATTGCTAAGATAAAAAATACTTTAGAGGAATTTAAAAATGCTGTAAACTCTAATTTCGAAACTGGGCACCCGAGTGCTGGACATTATAATGTTGGATTTACAAAAGATTTTTTTATCTTATTTACTGAACATTTATTTCTTCTGAAAGATAAAGAAAAATATTTAAAGATTAATTTGTTGTATACTTATCACTTAGCTCATGTAGAGGCATCAGAACAAAAAGTTGATAAGGGTTTTGAAAGATTTTATGGAAAAAATCCTATGGTTGGTCATAGAGATATAATCAATAATATTGATGAATTGATCCGTAATAAAAAAAGTTTTATCGATGCGGCGAATGATGTTGTAACTGATCTACTTATTTTAACCGATGAATCAAATGATATTGCCGAGGGTAAGGAAAAAAAATATTCTGACAATAGAGAGGAAATAAACAAATTTATAACCAACTCAAGTGATACTGAATTTGATGTCAGAGAATTAGAAGATAATCTTCAGATCAATGTAATCAGTATTTTGGTATATTTAAAGGAGGATTCGAAAATTAAACAAATAAGTGCAACCAAATTTAAAAAAATAAAGTAATTTTGATAAAGCAAAATAGGTAGATTAATTTTTTTTGAATCAAATACTTTTTCCGAAATTTTTTAATCATCCAACATTAGATGTTGCCCAAGAACTTCTTGGCAAATTTTTAGTATGCAAAAAAAGATCTAAGACTATCTCGGCTATGATCACGGAGGTTGAGGCATACGTGGGACGAGAGGACGAAGCATCGCATGCATCGCGCGGGAAAACACCTCGCACCGAAGTGATGTTTGGGAAATCAGGATACTGGTACGTGTATCTTATTTATGGCATGCACTATTGTGTAAATATTGTGACGGAACAAGAGGGTTATCCGGCGGCTATTTTAATTCGCGGGGTTGAGAGTGTATCTGGTCCGGGGAGAGTGGCGAAGTATTTTGGTATTGATAAGAGGTTTAATGACAAACGCGCAACACGCGCAAGCGGTCTTTGGATTGAGGATAGGGGAGTAATAATCAAACCCCGACATATTGGGCGGGGCAAGAGGATTGGTGTTGATTATGCGGGCAGGTGGAAAGATAAGAAGTGGAGGTTTTATGTTAAAAAATAATTACACTGTGTACCCTCTCGGGTATGCACTGCTGTTGTCATTCCCGACTTGATCGGGAATCCAGACCCTCTTTTCTAGTTTGAAGAAAACCTGGATTCCCGCTTTCGCGGGAATGACAGAGTGTGTTCTACAGTAAAAATCCCATTTTCTCTTTCACCTCCCGAAGTGTGGCATTGGCGACAATTTCGGCTTTTTCTTTTCCGTTGCGGAGTATTTTGATGACCTCGTCTTGGTTTTTCTCAAGCTCTGCGTAATTTTTTTGGAATGGTTGCAGACCTGCAATGATATATTCGCCGACTGCTTCTTTGAATTGAGCGTAGGAAGAATCGGAGAATTCTTTTTCAAGTTCTTTGATCGGTTTGCCGGAAAATTCTGCGGCAATTCCTAGGAGATTGGAAACACCAGGTTTTGTTTCCGTGTCGTAATATACTTCCTTTCCCGAATCCGTGGTGGCGGATTTTATTTTTTTGCGGATTTGATCGGGGGTGTCGGAGAGAGCAATATAGCTCGCCTCGCTTGCCGCGGACTTGGACATTTTTTTAGTCGGTTCGTCGAGCGCCATCACGCGGGCGGAGGTTTCTTGCAGTAAGACTTTGGGGACAAATAATGTATCGCCAAAGCGATTATTGAAACGTTTGGCAATAGAGCGCGTAAGCTCAATATGCTGTACCTGGTCTTCGCCTACGGGGACAACGGATGCTTGATAGAGAAGGATGTCTGCCGCCATGAGGGTTGGGTAGTTGAGGAGGCCGGCCATTATGGAATTTTTTTGTTCATCAGAATCTTGAAACTCTACTGCATAAGCAATAGATTTCTGAAACCATGTAAAAATTATTGCATTTTGTTGGTCCTGATTTTTTTCTGCTTCAATTTTTTCATAGTAAGTTTTATGAGTTTGAGCAAAATCTTGAAAAATCTCGGCTGCATTTCGTTTAGTCCTAGCCTTATCCTTAAACTGCGTCATCCTTTCAAGCTCTCCCAACGGCGTCATTGTATTCAAAATCCATCCAAGCTCGGTGTGGGCGGGCACGTGTGACTGCACAAAGATGACTGATTTTTTTGGATCGATGCCTGCGGCAAGATATGCCATGGCAATGGCAAGGGTATTACGCCGTAAATCTTTTGGTTCCTGCGGCACGGTGATGGCATGCTCATCTACTACGCAGTAATAGGTGTCATATTCGTCTTGGAGCGCCACAAATTGTTTGATGGCGCCAAGGTAGTTGCCGATATGAAGTTTTCCTGACGGTTGCACGCCGCTTAATGCCCGTTCTTTTTTCATTTTCATGTATACATTATACTTATATCAGTCCTTGAATACTAGGGGGCGGGAAAGCTTACTGTGAAATAACACCTTCCTGTCGTCATCCTGAGCGAAGCGAAGGATCTCAAACGCTGTCCAAATAAAGAGAGATCCTTCGCTACGCTTAGGATGACACAAGAGAGGGAATTAGTCCTATTAAGTAGCGTAATGTGAACTAATTAACTTCACGTGCGTATTGAAAATAAAAAAAATTACCGCAGCGAGGAAAAAGCGATGCCAGACACGATTGAACTTACGCTTGAAGTCAGTGCAAGAGAGTGGGAAAATCTTAAAAAACGTTCCGGTCTGATAGAAGATTATTTTTTGCTTATGTTCTTTTATCAAGTAGGCGAACGCGTGTTGGAAGCGATTACAAGAGAATCAAGAATTGTCGAGGTGGACAGGAAAGATGAAGGTCATCAAGTAGAAATATATTTCGCTAATCTGCTTAATCAATACGCGATGGAAGAGCTGGTGCAAAAAGTAGAGTCAGGTGATTTAGACGGTTTGTGACTGGCAGTTTCAACAACCAACGTCCCGCGCCAATTGCGGGACTTTTTTTAAACCCGTAATTTTATTTCTACCTACGCAATACCCCGCGCATTAGCGCGTGGGATGAAGCTCATCCGCCGTTAGGCGGACAAGCCGAAGGCTTGTATCCCATGATGCCATGGGCGTAAGCCCATGGAGATTCACTTTTTTAGCATGTCATAGATCCTGATAGATTGATTAACTGTTGACTGGTTGCCACTTTTGTCAAATGCGAGTAGCTGAAACTCAAACTGAGTATTAGCTCCATACCCCGGCATTATAAACGAAAAATTGAAGCTATCGTCAAATCCGCTAGAATCATATTCTTGATATTTCGGATTATCAGGGGAACTAAAAGGAAACCGATAAAAGAAAAATATTTGCATCAACTCATTGCCCGAGATATTTACAAAAATTGTATTATTATCCCGAGTTAGTTTTATTGCCGTCACTTTAGGAGGTATGGTATCTTTGGGGGTAACAACTATCTTTTGTTCAGAAGATATCTGTTCACCGTCAGATGCAGTTACTTCTATTATGTAATAATACAGTTGATCTGGATTGGCTACTATATCAATCTGATGATCAGTTGTATCATCGGTGGTAAGAATTAAATTGCCCGAGGATGTATGGGTTGGCCATATCGTCACTTTTCCGCTCGCAGGTTTAGTAGTATTCCATTTGATAGTTACGGCATATGATGATGGGATTACTCGAATATTTGTGATTTGCAAAGATTCAGAGGAATTAATAAGAGAATCAGATGAGGGATCGGTTTTTGGTAAAAGAACAATGCGCCCTTTTTTTAAAAGCGGTAAAAGATTTTTTGCAATATTGATGGGAATAGCTAATTTGATTGTTTCACCAATAGAAATTCCTTTTATCGAGTTACCAAATGTAGCTGTATTAATTCCGATGACCTGCCCATATTTATTAACCAAAGGACCACCGCTATTGCCCGGATGGATCTCTGCAGATGTCTCAAAATATGTTGCGCTTCCATCACTGATCTTTCTTGAGATTGTTCCTTCCTTAAAACTCACATCTCCTTCAAGGCCAAAAGGATAACCAAGCGTAAATACATTATCCCCTTGGGCGACAGTATCGGAATTGCCAAGCTCTACTTTTGGAAAACTATTACCGCTAATTTTAAGAATAGCCAGATCAATAATTTCATCCCTACCGACTACAGAAGCAGAAAAAGATCGGTTATCTGAAAGTTTGATTTTTACCGAGGACACACCCCGAACCACATGAGCGTTTGTCAAAACATATCCATCTGAATCTATAATCATCCCACTGCCAGATACTTTTTCTGTTTCTATAAAAACTGTTGCCGACCTAACTTTTTTGATAATATCAGCATTGGATAAAGTGACCTTCCTGATCGGAGTCTTATTATCTGTTTCTTGTTTTGGAATGATAGGTTGCGTTTGAACTTGAGAAGAATATTTTTGATTTTTAAGTTCGTCAATTTCTTTTCTCAATTTTTCAACCTCTGAAAGCTCTGGCGTATTTGTAGCTATAGAGACTTCAGAAGTAACTTCTTTTTTATTTTGCACTGAACGATTGGAATGTTGGCGTATCGCAAAATAGCCAACACCAGCAATGACAGTAACGCCAGCGATGATTGCAATAAGAATAGGTATTTGGAGGAATCCTTTTTGATCCATATGGTTGTCATTGCGAGGAGCAGCAGCGATGCGGCAATCTCAACCTTGGATATGGAGATTGCTTCGTCGCAGACTTCTTGCAACAGAAATTTTTTTGATGGGTCTGGATTCCCGCTTTCGCGGGAATGACAGAAGAAAACGAGATTTTTCGTGGAGTCTATACTGAAGCATTACGAATGTGCTCAGAATGAAGGTGTGAGTTTATTACACTTCAATCACCACAGGCAGAACCATAGGCCGCCTCTGGGTTTTGGTAAAGAGATATTGGCCGATTTTTTCGCGGAGGGCATCTTTGACGTAGATCCAGTTGATGGGGCGTTCTCCGCTTACGGTCATTTCCTCAACGATTTTACGCGTGCGCGAGCGTACTTCTTTGAGCAGTTCCTGGGATTCTTTGAGATAGATAAATCCGCGCGAAATGATATCCGGGCTTGTGCGTACCCTGCCTGTGTTTGAATCAACGATGGTGATGATGACAAAAATGCCGTCTTCCGCCAAATGCTGGCGATCGCGCAGTACTACTTCTTTGACATCACCCACACCGAGTCCATCTACCATGACATGATCCATGGGGATTCTTTCTTTGAGTTTTTTGATTTCGTTAGGCAAAATATCCACCACTTCGCCGTCCTCGGCAATTACAATGTTTTCTTTTGGGATGCCTGATGTTTCTGCAAGATCGGCGTGGAGTTTTAACATGAAATAGTTACCGTGGATCGGGATGAAGTATTTTGGCTTGGTGAGATCCATCATCAGTTTAAGTTCTTCGCGTTTGGCATGTCCTCCCGCGTGAATATCCATGGAAGAATAATGATATATCTTACCTGCTTTTTTATAGAGTACATCCTTGAGGCGCTGTACGGTTCCTTCGTTTCCGGGAATGACAGATGAAGAAAAGACCACCGAATCCTCGGGTTTAAGCGAGATGCTTTTATGCTCGTTGTTTGCAATGCGCATGAGAACAGCGCGGTCTTCGCCTTGTGCGCCGGTGCACACGATAGTAATTTCTGCGTCTTTGAAATTATCAATCTCCTTTGATTCGATAATAGTTCCTTTTTTAATCTGAAGGTATCCAAGTTCGCGTGCGACAAGAACATTTTGCTTCATGCTGTAGCCTTCGATAATGATTTTACGGCCATATTTTTCCGAAAGCCATACAAGCTGCTGTACGCGGGTGAGGAGCGAGGCAAATGTGGCTGCGATAATGCGTCCTTTTGCGACTTTGAAAATTTCTTCAAGGGATTTTTGTACCTCCATTTCGGAGATTTGATGTCCGGGAATTTCTGCGTCCGTACTTTCCGACACCAGGAGGGTGACTCCTTGACGGCCAAGATCAGTGAGCCGCGCAATATCGGCGGGTTTTTCATTTACCGGCGTATGGTCAAATTTAAAGTCTCCGGTATGTACCGCGGTGCCTCCGGGTGATTTTAACACCACGCCGACGCAGTCGGGGATATTATGATTGACATGGAAAAATTCAATATCAAAGGAACCCATTTTTACGCGGGATTCGGACGTAATGACTTCGATGTTGGGCTTGGGAGACTGTTTGAAGTCGTCCTGGCGCTTTAAGATCATGCCGCGCGTGAGCGCGGTCGCATAAATCGGCGGGTTGCCCAAGCTATCTAAAAGATGCGGGATTGCGCCGATATGATCGTAATGACCGTGAGTGATGATAATGCCCCGAATATTTTTCTTTCTTGGTTTAAGATAGTCAACGTTGGGGATAAGATAATCTATGCCCGGCATATCTTCTTCGGGAAATTGCAAGCCCATGTCTATGATGACGATATCGTCATCATATTCATAGACATACATACTGCGGCCGACTTCCCCGCATCCGCCAAACGGAATGAATCGCAAGATCTTTCCGGGATTGGCAATGGGCGTAACCTGCGTATCGAAGTTACGGCGCATGGGAGCAGGCCGTCCCGCGTTTTTAAATTTTGCGCTTCGTGCGGGACGGCGTCCTGCGGGAGCGCGTTGAGGATATGATGTTTTCATAATTAATGAGGATTTTCGTATTTTTGACGTATGTTACTTATTCTTAAGCGAGCAAGCAACCCCTGCGTAACGCATGAGATTTTTTATCCCGTGTATGAGATCTAAAATCACGCAAAACGCGAAAATGTTACATGAGAGCTGCTCTTTAATACAAAATCACCTGCGTGAAAGAGTATGGTAAAGAGTAGCTGAAAAATAAATGATTAATGGGAATACGAGAGATTATAGAAAGATGCATATTTCTATAATCTAAGAAAATAACGCGGTATGACTTTTTATTTCTAATAAAATGATACCGGTATGCCTGTGCGGCCGAGAGGAGTTGAACCTCCACGAGATTACTCTCACTAGCTCCTGAAGCTAGCGCGTCTGCCGTTTCGCCACGGCCGCATGATTATATAGTTCGCAAAGAGATATGAGAGCTTTTTTGCAAGCTAGCCCTGATAATCTTTACATATTCAAACAAATTAGCCCTTTTCTAGGTGTTTTGAGAGTAAGAGGTATTCTATGGATAAGATTTAATAAGAAAGAGATAATATAGTATTATTACTATATCATACCCTTTATTTTTTTGCAACTATTGAGGGGAAACTTATTTTCCCCATGTAAATACGCGGGTCATGGATCTATACCATGTGTTGACTTGATTGAAGCGATCCGAGGGAAGGGATATTTTTATGGGAGAAACACCTTTAATATCGGCGGGAAGGACATAGAGATAATCTTGGGAAAAGAGAAATACTGCGGGTAAATTTTTTATAATAATTTCGGAGAAGCTGCGATAATCGGCATCACGCAGTTGAGGGTCGCTTGTTTTACGTATATCTTCGAGAATTTTGTCAGCTTTTTTATCCGAAAAGAATGTGATATTAAGTCCGGGATCTTTTACCTGGCTTGAGTGCCAAAATGCAAAAGGATCTGGCTCGTAGCCATAAACCTGACCGAATAAAAGCATCTCAAAATTGCGCGGGCGGATTATATTTGACTCAAGGTCTTGATATGTTTTTTTCTCGATCACAAGATCAATGCCGACCTCTTTGAGTTGGCGTTGGAGAAGCGTGGCGGTTTTGATAAGGTCGGGCCAGTCAGATGTAGTGAGTGTAAAGCGCAGCGGCGTGTTGGGAAGGGGAGGCTTGCCATGAGCTTGTTTTTTGCCGGCTTTTTCAAGTATGCCGTCACCGTCAATATCTTTCCATCCCGATTGCTGTAAGAGATTGCGTGCACGGTTGGGATCATAGGTATAGAGGATGGACGTGCTTGCAGTTCCAATCCATGGCAACGGGCCTTGGACGGGGAGAGCCTTGTTTTGTTGCTGGCTGCGGGCAATTTCATCACGATCAATCGCGTAGGCAATAGCTTGGCGTACATTGATATCTTCCAGTTGGGGCGCATGTTTTGGATTAAAGAAAATGCCGAATACGCGCGGCATGCTTAAGGAAAGCAGCAGTGATTTGTCCGGATTTATTTCCGTGCTATGAACAGGTGAGATGCCTCCAAATCCGTCAATAATCCCTCTGCGCCATGCAGAAAACATGTCATCTTCGCTTTTAAAGAATTGAAATGTGATTTTTTGGATATAGGGACCTGATCTATGATAGGCGGGGTTTCTTACAATTTGATACCATGAGATGGATCCGTCTTTGTTTTGTTTTATTTGATCAAAACGATATGGTCCGGATCCGACAGGTTTGAGGTTTGCTTCGTGCAGGGGCGCTTGCTCCGGGCTGACATTTTGCCAAATATGCGCAGGGATGATGCCAAGCGTTAGATTTTCAATAAAGGGGGCATAGGGAGCGCGCAGAGAGAAGCGCACTACATTATCACTTATTTTTTCAACGCTGACTCCTTGCCAATTACCGCGTAACGGACTTCTGAATTGTCCATTTTGGATTGTGTGAATAGTAAAGATAATATCGTCAACGCTCATAGGCTGACCATCATGCCATTGCAGATTTTTTTTCAATGTTACCGTGTATGTTTTTTGATCAGGACTTATATCAAGGCTGTCGGCAAGGTCTGGCTGGATAACGTTGTTGCTGTCATAGGTAAAAAGACCCGAAAATATTAAATGGGAAATATCACGGTCCGTATCGTGTGAGGCATAAATAGGATTAATGGTATGCGGATCTCCAAGCATTCCCTCGGTATAGGAAGAGCCGATACGGGGAACTGCTACGGTCATTTCCAGATAGAGGCGGCTCAATAGGGCAATGCCGCTCAATAGGGCGATGAGAATTAAAAGAAACAGGAAGCGCATTTCTTGCGTTGTGGAAATACGCGGCAAATAAAAAATTTTGCGGAGTGAAAAATGTGAAGACATTGATTTGTTTCAAGACATTCGCAATCGTAAAATATATTGTTTTAATCGAGCAATCGGATTCATAACTGATTTTTTAGGAATTGATTTGCCGGTTGCTTTAATTGGATACGTTGAGGTGTCTCTAGAGGGGCATATTATCAGAGTCTTTTGCAATCAAAAAATACCTGCTTCTCGATAGAGAAGCGTGGCGGGTACTTTTAGCCGCGTAGATAAATATTCAAAAATGCCGTGAGGAAAAAAAGTACGGCGAGCACTATAGTGGCGATAAAAATAATTTTTTCAACGCCTCGCCGTGTCCGGTACACGCTACCGTCACCACCAAATACGGTTGAGAGTCCTCCTCCTCGCTGCTGCATTAAAATACCTATAATGAGAAGAAGAGAAACAATAATTTGTGCAATATTGATTATGGTATGCATGGAATGAGTTGATAGCTGATAGTTGCTAGAAAGATATCATTTTTCTTATATTTTTACTAAAAACTATTCACTATAACTTATAAACTAGATAATGATATTCGCTATGGTTATAATAATGCTGGTAATCGCGAGTGAATAGAAATCAGTGAATGCGATTTGAGTAAGGTAGTGGTCTGCTATCCAAAGAATAGCGATATTAATAACGACATTAAAGAGTCCCAGAGTTATCAGAACAAGCGGAGCGGTAATGATTTTGAGGATAGGGCGGAGAATGGTATGCAAAACAGCCAATCCGATTGCCGCAATGGCAAGTCCTTGCCATCCTCCGGTCAAAATAACTCCTTGAAGAAAATAAGATGCCGCGTAAAGTCCGAGCGCATTTGCGGCCACTTTACCTAAGAATTTTGAGAGCAGTCTCGCCATAGTAATGTGAGTATTTGAAAAATTATCTAAAAAGCTACCGGCAATAAAATTTGAGAAATCATCATAAAATAGAGTGAATAAATTTCTAAAATTATCCTAGAATAGTGACTTTTTCGAGTATTTCTCATGTCTCTGACTACATATGCTACTCTACCATAGAATACTTCTCAATGCAATAAGATATAAAATATAATCTATGCGTTTGGTTATGCACAGTTTTTGTTGCATATTTTTTAATGAGGGATATATAATTAACAGACTTATAGAATTTATACCCTAGAAGTAGGTGCTATATAAAAATTCTCGAAAACGAGAAATAAGAGAATGTTTATATTTGGTAATTAGTCCATTTCGTAACCACTGATGATATAATTCATCAATGGTCATGCTACGAATTAGTGAAAATCGATGTCTGACGTCATTTCTGCTCGGTAAGAAGTGCGTGTACTGCGG
>Ga0209515_10003529_pt1 | contig 22213 bp, 26 predicted proteins | sample Subgroupgradi54m_FD_187454 | JGI IMG/M metagenome (GOLD analysis project Ga0209515, IMG submission 187454) | Subsurface groundwater microbial communities from S. Glens Falls, New York, USA - GMW60B uncontaminated upgradient, 5.4 m (SPAdes)... ... | reverse complement strand
TAACAAAAAAAATGTATTGGGCAGCTAGCTCAATGGTTAGAGCATCCGGCTCTTAGATTTGTTGAAGAAACCGGAAGGTTGCGGGTTCGAATCCCGTGCTGCTCATTTTATTCGCAGCAGATGATTTAAACATTGATGATTCAAATAATTAAAAATGAGATTACAATGAAAAAACTTCAAAATTCACAATACAAAAAACATATTCTTGTTTGCGTTAATAATCGAGAGCAGGGCGAATGCTGCGCGAGAGTTGATGGTCAGCAAGTGTATGAGAAGATAAAAGAATATGTCCGAAATAATGGATTGACTGGCATTATTTGGGTAACTCGAACTCGATGCCTTGGCTTTTGTAATTCAGAAGGCACAACGATAGTTATTTATCCTGATAAAAAATGGTTTACTGAAGTAACACTGAAAGATGTCAATTTAGTGATATTAGAATTGATGCAGGGAATTGCTATATAGAAAGAATTGTATAAGAAGAGGATTAGGATCAGATTAGGAAAGGATTACTTTTATGGAAATACTGCAAATTAATGAACAACCATTGCTCAAAAAAGAGTTGAAGAAAAAGCTGTTAAATAATTCTCTCCATTTGCTTGAAAAAAGAATTCGTAAGCAGATTAGGATGTCAAACTTAGTCGATAAAAATATGGTGCTCTTTGTTGCAGACCCATTAACTGAATTTTTTCTGAAGAGAATAATTACACTGCCAATAACAATTAAAAAGATTTCTGCAAAAGAATTAGGCATTATAAGGTATGATGATTCTTTATTTACAAATTCAAACGTAAAATTATTTTTGAAAAAAATGAAAAAAAATGAAAAATTATTTCTTCCTTTACTAATGGATGATTATTGTGTGTTCTTTTTAAAAGGGATTCTTAAGAATAAAAAACAAGAAATGAATCGTACTCATAAAATCTATTCGTTCTTTGAAACCATCAGCTTTGAAGAGATTATGCCGCTGGTAGAAAGAAATAAAATCAAGATTAATCTTGAAAGAAGTGATGCTGATGGGTTGTATGCATCGCTTGATAAACTTGAACAAAAATTTCTTGGTACAAAACATGGGTTGTATAGATCTTATTTATTTTATAAGAATAATCAGATTATATAATTATAAAAAAAAGTATATAACTTATAGAAGCAAACTTTTTATATTTTCTTCTGTTTTTGAGTGTATGACAGATGAATTAATAAATGGACCAGGAGTTGAATCAAAAGAATTAGCTATTCGTGTTTATGAGTTATATAATCCAGAGTTAAAGCGATTCTTAGAGATAGATGACAGAAATAGTTATCGTAAAGGAAAAGATTTTGCAACACTTGATATTAATGATTTACCGTCAATTGATCATTCGCAACTCACTTTTGCAGCTCATAGTATTGATGCGACTCTTGATACAGAGATTGTATTTGCATCACAATCTAACTGTTCAAGAGAAATCTTAACTGAAATTACCCAAGTAGATGTAGTTAATTTACCCCAGCCTGTATTTGATTCAGTTTTTCGTTATCACTCTGGCTATTATCTTGTTCCTTTTGGCACTAAAAAATTTCTGCTGATACTCAATTTGGTCTTCCTATTATGCCATTATCTCCTGGTACAGAGATTGGAAAGCAATATTTTGTAGATCAAAAAGCAATTCAATCAAAAAATATTTCTTCAGAAAAAATGGTTGTTAAAAATATAAGTTATCTTTCTCGTGTAGAGTTTGATAAATTGGTAAATCTTTATCTTTTAAAGCAAAAGCAAGCTGCGAATGCAATTGTTGAATATGGGAATGCTCTTGCAGCAGAAATCAACAATAGTTTTATTCTTCCAAGAAATAAACAAAGATTACTTTTTGCAAATGCCTCACGAGCATATCTTGCAATGAAAAAAGTAAATGCATCACTTGGTCAAATGGCAATTGATTATATTGCGAGAAAAGATTATGAACGATATTTTAAATCAGGTTAATTAAGGTGAAAAAAATGCTTGAAAGAAAAATACTTGCTTTATTTGCTGCTATTTCGCTTGCAACAGCTGCAGGCTGCAGAGATGAAAGTTATGTTGAACTATCAGCTGCTGATGCTCTTGAAAATTGGGAGTCAGCTGTTTCAGAGCAGAGAATACAAACAAAAATTCAAGAAAAATTGCTGGCAAATAAAAGTGAAGCAGAAGCAAAAATGCATAAAAGCGAGAGTGATTATGATTCTCGATTTACATCTTATGATACATCTGATTTTAAGGATGCAAATGTTTCTTCTGCTCAGGCAAATGCATTTGACAAAAAGTTTGATGCATTTGATATCATTATTTTAGCTGAAAATGGGAGAACTGCTGCAGATGTAAAAAATTATGCAGCTCGTTTTAATGCTCAGAATATTATGTATGTGTTATGCAATAAAGAACGCTGCATTGATCCTGCAATTGCAAATGCATATAGTACTCATTTTGATGCTGTTGATATTTTATTATTGCAAACAACTAAAACAAAAGATGGAATAAGTGATCCAATTTCTCCTGCAATTGCAAATGCTTTTGATAAGCGCTTTTCTGGCGTTGATATTTTGCTGTTTCATGATTTTGGAATAAAACCAGAAGTTGCTAATAAATATACATCACTTACAACGGCGCAAATTATTTCTCCGGAGAATGTACTTGGTGATATCAGTGAAATAGCTAAACAGTATGATCCAATGTTTCGGAGTTATGTTTTAGTGTTAAAAGCAATGCATCTTTCTCCAAAAGAAGCAAATACAATGGTTGCAGAATACAAAATGCAGCTCGATGGAAAAGAATCAAAAGAAAAGCAAAGATTCAGCAAAGACGATATTATTAACTTGATAATTGCTGGAATACATTATTCAGTAGCAGCAGTATATGATCAAAGATTTACTGCAGAGGATATTATTGAACTTAAACCTTATGATATTGCTGGAAAAACAGCAAATGCTTATAACAAGGGATTTACTGTTGATGAGATCATTGATTTGGATTCAGTTTATTTTGTTGATCCAACTACTGCAAACAAAAAGGTTAGCTATTATCAAAGATTTGTGAGAGAGAATAATAAGAAATTTGGTGGAGAAATTAATCATAAATAGAATAGTTCATAAATATAATATTATTTTAATTTTATTTGCTGGAGGATACCCAATCGCCTGCGATGATTGGGATTTTTAATTAGTTATTGTACTTGATATTTGCGAAGATAAATTGCAGTTGTAAGTAGTTCTGTAGTATATTTATTTGCTGTGAGTATTCTATCAATAGCTGCAATTGTACCGCCAATTCCATTTTGTCCTGCATCAGTTTGCCCAACTATTTGCAATATTTGTTTCTGTGAATAAGTGATTGAATTTAGAATTATATCCAGTGATAAACTATTTTCTTTTGGATCATTAAGAATATAATAGGTTCGATGAGAACGAAGTTGATCATATTTTTTCTTTGTAAAAACTAATTGATCTGCATTAACAAAAGTAATTGCAATCCCTTTTTGTGCTGCTAATATATTTTCAAATACTTGAATATACTTATCGAAATTTTCATCATGGATTGGCCGTACAATTGAATAAGGTTCAAGCGCGATTAAAATATCATTTGTTTCATATTGCTTTTGATCAAAAAATATATTTGAACCTACAAATCGATGCAATCTATTTACTACCCCATCCAACTGAAACATGACCTTAGAAATTAAGAGGAATATATAAATATTATTCCAATGGAACTAATTATTTTTTAAAATCATTTTAATGAGTAAATAATTACACTACTTACTAATGATAAATAAATCATAACATTTAAATACCAAACTCTCTTTTCTGTTCGTATGGGGCTAAATGACGTTGTTGATGATCTTTATGCAGGCATTTCTCTGCAGAAAGCAGTTACTGCGGTATTTGGTTTAGATGAAAATCCAGAAACAAATGCAGTAGGCATTGAACGTTTTATCCCTGATCGTAAAAGTTATGTGCTCAAAAGTGGCATTGAAGTTGAGCGATATTCTCGAGAACCAGATATTTTTATTCTTAATGACAGTATTAATGTGCAGTTATCTAACGCAGAAGATCGAGCAACTAAAGAAGTTGCAACTTTTTGCTGGAGTGATGATTGCACAACTATTCTATTATCATATGACTACTCAAATAGTTTGGATATTTCAATTATTTTTCCTCGTTCTTACACAAGTATTGATAACATTCCTAATTCGCATAAGATCCGTGATCCGTTATATTCCCCTAATTATTTCTTTCAATTAACAAGGCTTTTTAATATAAATGATCTTATGGATATCTGTAACGTTTCTATGGAAGTTGTTGAAAATGATGTTGGTGGCACAAGCAAAGTGAATTATAAAATAAATAATATTCCTTCCCAGCAGTTGCTTTCTGTTTTTGTTGAATATATTCATTCATTGCTTTTTTCTAAGGACAAGAATGTTGATGGAAGTTTTAATTTATTTAAGAACTTGCGTAAATATGGAATATTCTTACCTTCTGCAATAAACATCGATATGAAAGCAGCAATTGATGATTGTTTTCCTGCTGCAAAATTTTACAGTGAAATAGATCATCGTTGGCTCAGCGCTTATTTTGGAAAGAAAGGTCATCCTTATGATCCTGTTAAAAGTTATCATGCAATTGGTGTAGACATACTTTCAAATCTTGGCATACCGACGCATCCTGATTTGAAAGAGCTTGAAAGCGTGCATGTAACAGTTAGTTTTCAAGAAGATTTATTGCCTAATGTACAACAGCGATATGCATATGGTTTATTCTTAGTGCAAGAATTGCGCAAGAGAGGTTTTGAAAGTGATGATTTTGCAGAGTATGAAACATTTGCATTTTGGGATGGAAATCATCTTGGTCGTGAAATTGATCTGGAATTTAATTTGCCTGCAACATCGCAACGGCAGCTTGAAGATTTATTCTCAGCTTTTGAGCGTTTTTATCATAAAGTTGAACATACAGATAGCGATACATTGCTTGAGAGATTATTAGCGCAGAATATTACTGAGCAGGATGCGTATGCAATGATTGAGGCAATCCATGATGATTTTAAAGCTGTTGATATTGTTGATCATCAGAGCGACAAAAATAAAGTATATTATTTACAGGATAGATCAGGCAATAAAAAAGTAATCAAAGTAATGGCTGATCAAAATGCAGCAAAAATTGAAACACTCGTACTTACAGCATTTGCAAAGCATCCTGTGCTCTCAAAATATGTTCCTCGTTGTTATACTGCTGAACCTATTGCAATTGCAATAGAACAAAATCTGAAATATATCACCATCCAAGAGGATATTCGGAGAAATGAAGAGCAATTATTTGAGAGTATGCTTTTTTCTGGCAATAGAAAACAGGTAGTGCACTATCTTGCATCATGGGTGAAAACACTCGCAAATATCCATCATTATGGAACGCAAATAGTTAATGATATCAATTGTGTAGTATCGCAAAAAAATATTTCACGCTTTGCTTCTGAAAGACATGAAGAGAGAATAATTAGTTCGCATCTCGTCTATGATTCTGGCCTTAGAAATGCAATTTTTTCTGCTTCAATCGAACAAGGTTCTGATTTTATCCACGGAGATTTACGATTTGAAAATAGATTAGGAACATACGCAATCGATTGGGATCATGCAGCAAGAGGAAATCCTTTGATGGATCTTGTGCAATTATTTGTTGATCCTCGTCTTAACTGGATGAGGTTTAGTGAGCAAGAACAAAAGCAATTTATTTCTTTGTATCTTAGCGAAAGAAAAAAAATAGAATCAGAAGATACTGGAATAGAAAGAAAACGAGTTTCTGCACAAGAGATTGAGCATGCATACTTTGAGTTTGCTGCATTGCGAGTATTGTACACCCAATCACAAGCAGCATATCTGCTTACACTTTCTGATCTGCAGCAGAATAATCAAAATGCTTATCCAAATTCTCTTTCACTGCAAAATGCACGAGAAACGGCAGCATTTCTGCGGTATAAATTGCCTGCATTTGAAGAAGCAGTGCGAAGAATCTGATGATGCAAAGTGTGAAAGAATAAGGCTAATTTGAAAAAAATTAATTGCCTACTTTTTTGCATTAGATTATTCACATAATCTAAATATATTTTTAAAAAATATTTGTGCATTCCTTATGCTTTCTAATGCTGGCTCTTGATTTGCTTGAGATATTCTCTTGTAAGTAAATCTTCCCCGCTTGCTTTTCTCTAATTCAAAAATATGCAGAAGAGTATCTAACTGAAAGGTTCAATTCATTTTCAGCTCTTCCAAGATAAATTTTATACTCGAAATCCATGATCCATTGCCTCCTTAATTATCTCATAGAATATTCTATGATTGTAAATAGCTAAATGTTTTCTAGCTATCTGCTTACCTAAATTTTCTTCTTTATTTTCAAGCATCTCTAACATTTCTTTTTTAGCAATCACATGGAAATCAATTTCAAGAATACTTCTTAATTTTGCACTGTTAATTGATGCTTCTATCTGTTTTCTTTTTTCTTCATTTTCAATAAATATTGCAACATCTAAGTCAGAATTTTTTTTTTGTTCAGCTATTGCATAAGACCCAAAAATTATAATTGAATAAAAAGGAGTAATTTCAGTAATCTCTTTTTTTAATTTTTCTAAAGCAAGCTTAACTAGATGATTAATTCGCTTATTATTGCTTAAAGCAATATAATAAAATGTTAAATCATTATTAAGATTAAGAGTTAGGAGTCCTGATTTACCAACTTTCTGCTCAATTAAGACTTCTTCTTTTTTTAGCAGGTTAATAACTAAAGCTAATGTGTTATTTGACTTTTCTTTTGATTCTTTTTTTATCTCTTTTCGACTATACTCTACAAAAGGTTTTTTTGCAAATACTTCAAATATTTTTAGCTGTTTTCCTGTAAGCATAACTAACCACCTTATTGGTTTATATAAACCATAAATACGGTTATTTATATACTTCTTGATTTTACTAAATTAATGCCATTAACCAACCCTATTAATCATGCAATAACAGCAATGAGTTACATGATTGCACATTCATAATAATAACAATACAATAACTGAGAAAAACTGGATTTTTGCTATGCTTTATCATCTCTTCTGCTTTTGCGATCAATGCTCTGTATTTTTTATGATTCTCCTTATGATTGTCTGAATTATTTCCATCCATTGATTGCATTGTCATAGTAAAATAAAGATTTACTTTGCTAAAAAATGCCTGTTCTTTTTCAGTAGTTTTCTGTTTTAATAAACTTGAATAGAGATTGTAATATGCTCGTGTAATCTGCCAAAGAGAATATGCGATATGGTTGTACGGAAAATTCTTTTCATCAAGCAATTTATGGTAGACAATTGTGCGGATAATGATGTCCCTGTATTTTAATGCATTATTTCGAAATTGCAGCAATTCTTCTTGCGATGCATATTTCTTTTCTACGTGCTTTTCCTCTTTAATATCCTCTGCAATATCATGAGAAATAATATTCTGCATTGTTTTGATTGTTTGAATCATTTTGGTCACTATCAACTGCAGTTCTGTTGACTCAGATTCGTACATTTTTTTGATGATACAGATATTTTCTTTTTGCTCGAATATCTCAAAACCATAGAGGAAATCAACTGCTTTCTGCAGTTCTGGAATTACTTTCGGAGAATCATATTGAATTTTTATTTCATCAAATCCTGCACGGTAATACGCGCCAAGCAAACTTCTGTAAAGCCGAGAATCATCATTACTATGGATGGTAAAGGTAATTGATTTGACTTTTTTCTCTGTTTTAGAATTGATCACTAATTGATTGTTGTCATTCTCTATTTCTACCTCGTCGCCCGCTGTAAGCTTGTTTGCTTTTGTCCATGCAGCAGGAAGAGTGACAGTGAGTGCATTATCGCCTTGCTTGACCAGTTTTCTTTGCATTTTTAAAGGAAATATATCTGCTTATATAAATCTTTCGAACTTATATAAGTTAGTGTTATATAATGGAATAGTTTTCTGAACAAGATGATTAGTCTGAAAAAGAATACACTTGAAATTTTAGCACGAGACTATCTGCCGCAAGCAACGTATCATCAAGATGATGAGGATGATTTTGGTTGGCTTAATCTCGCCATAGGACCCGCTTATGCTGTCAATGATATTTGCCCAATTAACACAGGATTTACCCCTGATTTAGAAACTCAAAAAATAAATGTATCGACTTCGTTTCAATGTAATCAGTTATCTGATCGATACATTCGAAGCTATACTGATATTTTAGTTAATGCATTAACTGATCATGGTATTGAGCATTCTCAATTTAAAGAATATAAATCAGATTTATTCTGGAATAATTTAGAACCTTCTCCTGAATTTGATATTGAATTAAATCTGCCAATGAAAACAGAAGATGATATTGCCTTATTACTTAAAGGATATGCAGTATTTTATAGAGTAACTTCTGAACTTTTAGCGCTGAGAAGAGAAAGAACAGAAAGATAAGTTCAGGGATAAGAATTTAAATTAATTTATTTGCCAATTATGACAATTTGCCCATTATGAAATTTAATGTTGAATTAAGAATAACCATTAGATTTTCATGTGAACGATATTCTTTTGAACCTAGAGCATATAATTCAGTGATATCTTCCCGAAGCTTTTGTAAATAATCTTTTCGAGAATAGCTTAATAATGCACAATAAACATTTGCTGTATATAAACCTCTGGTTGTCTGTTCATAATATGGATTTTGAGGATCAATGTTATTGTAGACAAGAGATTTTACCTGCTGGAACAATGGTGACAATTCTCCAGATTCGAGTATTTTAATAATATTTTTGCCAATGTTCTGCGCAAATGTCTGCGTATAATCTATTTTTGGACAGGGTATTGTTATCCCACTTTGTAGAGAAGAAGCTGCGATTACAGTTGCCATTGCGCATAATGTTCCTTTATAGTTTCTCATATCTGCCTTATCTTTTTTACCACTTTGTTTTAATGCTGCAGTATATTCTTGTGAACTATGATAAAAGCCAAGCAACATTTGATGCAACCGTTCATTGAATTTATCTGCAAATAATAAAGGCTCCAACACTTTTTTAGTTGCAGAACCAATTGGAGAATCAGTTGCGGAATCAGTTGCAGAAAAATTATTTGCTAATTGGGCAGAAACAATTGCAATATAAAGATTTGCTAATTCTTCATCTCGTTCTGCTCTTCCGTTTAATAATTCAGAAACAACAAGATAAGAACTATGAAAAATTGCTTTCGTTGAGAACATATTAATTACTTCATTGCCTATTTTTGTCTCAAGATCATCGTTTGGATTTATTTTTTTTACACTGATAATCCTTCCAAACGAAGGTGCTTGTAATTGCTGCTTTTGTATTTTTTTTCCGAACATACGTTATGGTAAAGAAAGAAATATTTAGAATTAACTTATATAAGTTATAGAAGTTAATTTTATATCAATTGTTTGTGTTCTTACTATAATACCAAAAGAGAAAAATAGTGTGAGAAAATAGTTTAAGATGAGAACACGGTGAGAATATGTCAAAGAATTTATTGATTGGGTTAATTGCATTGTTAGGTACTGCAAGTTGCGGCAGTCAATTAAGTACTATTAAATCAAATGATTATAATGCAGATAATTATAATGATTCTATTGCATTCACTACAGAAAATCCAGCAGAAGCAAAAGAATTGCTCGTCAGAGAATTAGGATATTCGCATCAAGGAGTACAAAGTAATGGTAAAGTTGTAGGTTGCAAAATAATTCATGATGATCTTGATGAAACAGCTCTTGAATTAAAGGTAGAAGCAGAATATATGCACAGCAGAGGTAAATCAGAAGAAGTATTTCAGCGTGTTACTAAAAATAGTGTGTTTAATCCAAATGCACAATTGCTTTGCATTGAATTTCCTGTTACGTTGCAAGAACTTGAGCAAAAGCAGAAAAGTCATAGAAAAAGACATGAACAACAAGATCTTCAATATGAAAATAAAAGAAGAGAAAAGTTATTACAAGAAGAAGAAAAAAGAAATGAAACCTTATTTCCTTCTAAACATTCTGAAGAAAAAACGTATAAAACTTATGCTGATTATTGTGAAGTAGCTTATGCGCAAGCAATTGATTCTTGCAATGGTTCCGATGGTTCCAATGGTTCAATTAAAACTAATTCAGCAGCACAACAATATAAATTATGCACTTCTGAAAGAAATGCAGTGAAATCAAAATTATATTGGCAATTCAATGATGAAAAAGTAAAGCAATGCATGCCTGATGGAAAGAGAACAAATGCAGAATTAGATTATTGCGTCGATAAATTAGCAGTAATCTATGGTCAGCATGGTTCAATTGCAAAACAAGCAGATGAGAGATATAATGCATGCGTCGAACCAGTAAAAGCTGTTTACGATGCTTGCGTAGCTGGCGCTCAAAAGAGTTTAGAAGAATGCAAGAAGAATTTGCAAGAATAAGAATAATAATTAGTATTATTATTTGATGGTGAACTTAATGAACTATAAACCACTTAATTATTTAATGATGGGAATATCTGCAGGAACTCAATTAGCTGCTTTATCACTCGGTATTGGGGCATGTTCTCCTGCAATAAATGAACGAGAAGAATTGCGAAGAGAAGCTATTATAAATTATTCAAGACGGTATCAACTCTCAGAATCAGAACTGAGAGAAGAAGTGAGTGATGCTAAAAAAGGATTAGAAGCATATGTTGCGATTCTTCAGAGAACGCCAATTGATGGTACAGAGCAATGCGGTATGAGTATTGCACGGCAAAATGATTTATCTTTAGCATTTCAAGCAAAAATAAAAAAAGTTGATAAGATATTGCAAAGCAATGGTAAGCAAAGAATTGCATACTTTCATAAAGTGAGTACTCAAATTATTGATGACCAGCTCTATGTTCTTGCACAAGATGGCTCTGTGTTTTATGCAGGGCAAAATGAACCAATCTTCTCTCGATCACTTGCTGTAAACGCTGTTTGCTTTTATTATCCAACACTTGATTCTCTTCTGCAAATAAAAAATGAGAAAAATATTCCTTTAACAGGAGATGAAGGGAGAGCATTCATGCGCTGGATTATGGAAGATTACGAGAGAGAAAGTGAAGAGAGAATTAAAAGAATGGATTCTGATTTTGAGAGAAGAAGAGAACAGATGGAAAAAAGTTGGAATGAAAGAACACAGCAGATGGATAAGAATTGGAATCAAAGAAAAGAACAAATAGAACAGGATTGGCAAAATCAGGTGAATAAAAATAATGCTGATTGGAAAAAACACGTTGAACAAAATCAGCAATTATGGAATCATTCTAAAATAAGAGCAGAAGAGCTCTGGAATAGCGATCCAAAGAATTCCGATAGAATCTGGATTCAATCTGAAACGATTATCCATTATCACAAAACAGAAGAAAGAAAATTTGAGGAGAAATAGATTTTATCGAACCAAACCATTATTAATCGTAATTTGAGAATATTTCGTCTGCTGATCAAAGAAATTCTGTGTATGCGCTGATCCACCAATTACTATAATGAGTCGATATTTCTCGTCTAATCTTGTTACATTATTAACCCATGAAGCATTTCGGTTAGGAATATTATTAATTGAACCTTGCAACCAAAAACGATATGTATCTCGCATTTCTTGCCTAGTTATGTTTGGATAGTTAGGGATTACCTCCACGATTTTATTGCTTAAATAATTGAGATATTCTGTATATAATTCTAAAAACTCTGTTTCTTCTTTTGTCTCTTGTGTTTTTATTTCTTTTTTCACAGAGAGATTTTGTAATACATTTTGGTAGTGAGCAAACTCATCATAAATCGTGCATAATTCATATCTTCTTGACAATTCTTCCTTAAATGAATCATATTCTTCAAGACCGAATAAATGAACTTTTGAATGATATTTGTAAATATTAAGGATTAGTTTGTAACCAGCACCTCTCAAGTAATTTTCATCTTCTTGCGTTAAACTTATATTTGCAATCCACTCAGTAATATATTGTAAATTGAATTTCTCCTGTGCATATTTTTGTTGCGCTGTTCTTTTGTACAGTAAATCTAAAAATGAAAATAACTCTGTTCCTTTTTCCTGCAACAGTGAAACATTTGCAAGATACTTCTTCTGCACCTGATGGACTTTATTTATTAATGAATCATCAATTGTTTCATAAACAGATTCAATTCCCATTGCATCAATTGGAATTACTGATAGAAGCTGATCAATTGTTCTTAATTGTAATTGATTAAATTCATCAGAATGCTTATCTGGCAAATGCATGATTATTCTCTCGGTATCCCTGTTTAAAGAATAATTGGGATCTATTTGTAGCCCTATTTGTTTTATTTGTTCTGCTACTATTTCAAATGTCACTATTTTTAATTTAGTCCTATTTTGCCCTATTTCTTCAGCTGATAGTTGAAAAGGAGAACTAACTTGATCAGTTGGAATAGTACCAAATAATATTGGGAGTGCTGATTTCGCGCAAAGTTCTAAAAATGTTCTTCGATACATTAGACTAAGGAAAAAGTTATGGTTTAAATAGTTTCTTACTAATTAGTAGTGTATGACCTCACCAATCTTCATGGAATAGATTTATATATCCCTTACTCTTAAAAAGAACAATGAGCATATTTGGGAAACTTGCATTTTGGAAAAAGAGAGATGATGCAGCAATTGGTTTAGGCATTAAGAATGATTTAGGATTAAATCTTCAAGAACCACAGTTAGGAAATGATTTAGGATTAAATTTGCAGGAGAATAATGGTTTTCAAGAGAATAATCTTGGTTTAGACACGCAGCAAAATGATCAGCAGTTCATGGCGTTTGGGACGCAAAATTACAAGCCGAAATCGTCTGCAAATCAAGCAACAATTCTTCGACAGACTGAACCAATTCAAGGAGCTCAAGGTTATCCACAGCAAATGCAACAACAGCAGCAGTCAACTTCTTCAATGATGTATAATAAAGATATTGAAATGATTTCTGTAAAATTAGATGCAGCACGTGCATCACTTGATGCAATCAATCAGCGATTAACCAATGTTGAACGAATTCTGCAAGGTCAAGGACAACAGCAGCAATCAGATCAACGAAGACGATTGTATTAAATTTTAATTTTTGGCAATTAATTATTTAGTTCCTGTTTTTGAAGCAATGTTTAAACGATCTTCTAAGTAAATTGCTTTTGTTTCATACAGGTAAGGAATCTTTCTTTCAATCAAAACAATTTTAACCCAATTTAATATACCGCCAATATTATCAATGCTATTACTATTAGGATTTCCATTCTGCGCCACTTTTGTCGTGCCTAAAAGAGTGATTCCTTCTGATTCATACGTATAACGAACTCTATCTAAAAAAAGAAAGAAATCAGCTGCAGGTGCATGAGTACTTAAATTTAAGAAAAAGTTTTTATGTTTCCGACCGATTTGTTGATAATTTTCAAATGTAGTCTGCATCATTTCTTTATAGCATAAGGTTAATAATACACCTTCATGTTCTCTGACTGCAGTTTTTAATTGAGCTTGATATTCTAAATACATTGAATCTAAGGGTATTATTTGCAAATAGGGATTAACAGCAATCATTAAATTCCGAGGCATTTCTACCCCAGTATCAAAATAGAGTTCTGCATCCCTTATTTTAGTAAGTTCCTCTTGTCGTCTCATTACTAATGGTGAATAAATTAAGAGTATAAAATAATTTGGATTTTTGAAACATAAAATACTCGTTAAAATACTATTTTTATTACTTCTTTCTTCCAGCCTTATAGGGTGAATAATTTCCTTTTGCTTTTTGTGATGTTTTGTTTGCTGCAAAGTTTTGAAACTTTGCTGTCTCATCAAAACCACAAGAATCACAGATTAAATAATATTCTTTGAGATATTGAACATAATCAATATCCGATGAATTACATTTTGGACAGTTTGATTTGCGTTCCATTGTTTAAAATTTTAATTGTTATGAGATTGATGAATTAATTTATCTAATTCATCTCTCTTCCCGTATCTTTTTCTTTGATTTTGATTACATTGACAGGACAAGCTTGTGCTGCTTCAAGATGCTCTTGAAGATCTGATTCGTCGAATTCAAGCGTTTCTATTTCAGCTGTTTTTTTTGCGTTTGGATCAAGTAAACTTGCCTTTGCGTCGTCTTGCATTTTCCATTTTTTTGGAGAAATTGCTTCGCAAGCAGCTGCACCAATGCAATTTTCACGTTCAAATGTTACAATATATTTCTTACCCATTAGTATTACACCTCAAAGTTTACAATCTTTGTTCAAAGTTGCTTATCTTGATTAAATCTACCTGTTTCAATTAATTTTAACAATAAATTGATTTATCCTTTTAATAGTTTTCTTTTATTATTTTCTCTTTCATCTCGATAGGTTTGAAAAAGATTCTTTATCCCATACCACATAATATTAGGATTTGCTTTCAATCGACGCATAAGATAGGGATAACTTGCACCTTGAATCATTTCAAAAGGAAAATAGGTTGCATAATTATGACCTGCAGCTATTAATTCTTTTGCAAGTAATGCTGTGTTTGGGACGCCCATTAATCCTTGTATTTCATAACTTTTTTTTGGTACGTTCTTTTTTTCAAGAAGATTAATTGCTTCATAAACTACTTCTTTGTCATGCGTTGCGATTTGCAAATAAACTCCATAATTGCTTAATTGCTCAACTCGAGCAAGTAATCTTTTTTTTGCAATTTTCTTATCTGTTGTTGCAATAGCTTTTGGCTCAAGATAAATGCCTCTGCAAATTCTTACACCGATCTTTTCATCTGCAAAAGAATAGTTTGTTTTAGAGAATAAATCAGTAATATCTTGTTCTGTTCTATTGAGGCAAGATTGTAACACAATATTTAATGGCAGTCCATTGCTCCATAATTGTTTTGCAGTATTTAATGAAAGATCAGTAAAACGATGGTCTTCCATATCAAGTGTTATTCGAATAGTTTTATTTGATTCTAATCCAATAGACTCTGCTTTTGAGACGTGCTGCTCTAATGCACTCACCAATTGTTTATTTGAAGAATCAATTATTTTTAAAGAATCATCGATTACAACCAGCTGTGTTGGTTTTTCACTTATGTTAAGATAGCTTAAGTTATTCTTCCCTGTCATTTCAATAATCTGATTGTACCATGAGTTATAATCAACTGCTTCACTAGCAGAGTTTGCACTTTCACCAAGAATATTAACAATTGGATGAATTCCCGACTGCATCTCTTGTTTTTTTATATATTCCATTACTTCTACAATATTTCCTTGGACATAGTAGGGGTGCGCAAGAGAATCAAACACTTTAATCCCAAAATTAAAACGAAATAATGTATTTAAAAAAGTACCAGCAAAGTATTTTTTTAATTCCATTTTCTAAATCACAACATTGGAGAGCGTTCAGACACTCCTTCAACTTTTTTTTCTTGAGGCTTTGGAATGTATACTTCACCGTTGTTACCTTTTACAAACTCCAATGAATACATAGTTCCATTAACTGTAAATGAACTTAAACTATGTATCCCACCTAAAATCCTTACAATTGGATCATGGGAAGAATCACCAGGGATATAATGTACATTTTCTGAAGCAACATTAAAACGTTGCGCAAGGATTGGTCTTTGTGTTTGGAAATAATCTAATGCTTGAGAACGATCTAATTTTACGTTAACTGTGTAATCAACTTGTTTAATTCCTGCTTTAAATTTCTCTGTTAAAATATCACTGAGTCCATATCCATCTGTATTTACCATTTTACCACCTTTAACAAATATAATCGTAATAATTATTTTAAGTTATCACCAGAAATTAATAATGATTTAAAAAGATATTGAAAAAAATAGCATCTCTAAATTCACTTTATTTATTCAGGAGATACTGATATTTTTAACAGGTTAATAAACGCCACCCAAATATACATCCTTGATTTTGCTGTGCTTGATAATGTCTTTGCCACCTTCAAGAACAATTTCTCCAGTTTCGAGAAGATAAGTTCTATCAGCTATTTCAATTGCTTTTTTTGCGTTTTGCTCGACGATAAGAATTGAGATGCCTGCTTTTTTCAAATTTTGAATGATAATAAATAATTCTTTTTGTAAAATTGGGCTTAAGCCTAAAGAGGGTTCGTCTAATAATAGCAATGTTGGATTCTGCATCAATGCTCTGCCAAGAGCAAGCATTTGCTGCTGCCCTCCTGAGAGACCAAATGCAAGTAGATCTTCTTTTTCCTGCAAAATTGGAAATTGCTTATAGACAAATGCAAGATTTTTTTGGATCAAATTTTTATCGCTCATTGATTGTGTACCAATTAATAGATTTTCTTTGACTGATAAATTTGTAAAAATAATTCTGCCTTGATTGACATAACTGATGCCTAATTCAATCAATTGATACGTTTTTATTTTTGTAATATCTTTTCCTCTAAAAAATATTTTTCCTGCTGTGATTGTTGCAATGTTAAAAATTGATTTTATCACTGTGCTTTTTCCAGCACCATTTGGACCAATTAATGCAACAATTTCATTTGGCTGCACAACTAATGAAACTCCTTTTAAAATTTGCAGTTCATCGTAGCCTGCTGATATGTTCTTGAGTTCTAAGAGTGGACTTTCTTTGTTATTATCTTTATTATGTTTATGATGTAGTTCCATTGTTAATTCCTTTTAATTCCCTAAATAAGCGTCAAGCACTTTTTTATTATTTTGGATTTCTTTAGGCAAGCCTTCTGCAATTAATTCGCCGTAGTCCATGACGAAAATATAATCTGCTAAGTCCATGACAAAATTCATGTCATGCTCGATAATGATAATTGTTTCTCCTTTTTTCTGCAATTCTCGAATGACTTGCTTGATCTTTTCTCGCAAAGCTGGATTAACGCCTGCAACTGGTTCATCAAGCATCAATAATTGATGCGGTTTTGCTATTGCAACTGCTAAGTCGAGTAATTTTCGTTGGCCATAACTTAATTCAGTTACTATTGTGTTCAAAGGTTTCTCTAAGCCGACAAATGCAATGATTTCTTTTATTTTTTTACTGTTATTACTGCCATTATTATTTTGATTATTATTATTATTATCATATTGATTGTTACTTATTTCTTTTTTAAAAAGACTTTTGAATAATGATTGATCGTTTTTTGAGATTGCAATTTCAATGTGTTCTGCAATTGTTAGATTTTTAAATAATCGTACCTCTTGAAATGTTCTTGAAATTCCTAAGCTTGCAATCCAATAATCAGGCAAATATTGTATTTCATGACCATCAAGAAGGATTTCTCCTCTATCTGCTTCGATTAAATGCGAAATAACATGGAATAATGTTGATTTTCCAGAACCATTAGGACCGATGATTGCAGTTATTTTTTCTTTTTCTATTTTGAAGCTAATATTATCTAAAGCAGTTATTCCTCCAAATTTTTTTGTGATATTTTTTATTTCAATCATGCAATATCGACCTTTCCAAAAATTCCTCTCGGTTTAAAATATAATATCAGCAGTAATGCAAGTGCGTAGATTATTTCTCGCAATGGCCCGACAAAACTGCTTGGTAATGGTAAAAAGCGGAGTGATTCTGTTAGAAATATTATGATAAATGGTGCAATAATACTTCCCTTAATTGATGCAATTCCACCAACGATAACTAATGTTAAAACTAAAATTAATTCATTCAGTGCAAATGATGTTGGATCAATAAAAGTAATGTAGTGCGCAAATAAACTTCCAGCTATTCCTGCAAAAAATGCAGAGATCATTAATGCTTTGCATTTCAGTGAAAAAGTATTTTTTCCGAGGATTCGCAGTCCAAGCTCATCATCACGAGTAGCTTGTAATAATCTTCCAAAAGGGGATTTGATTATTTTTGTAATAATCAAAATTGAAAGAATACAGATAATTGCAACGAAAATCAAATATGCATAATTTGACTCGATAATGAATCCAAAAAATTCTGGTTTTTTAATCCCTGGAATCCCTAACGGACCTCGAGTTATTTCTGTCAGATTAAGCATTAATGAAAAGACAACAAAACTAAATCCAAGTGTAGCCATCGCTAAATAATCGCCTTTTAATTTATTTGTTGTGAAGACAAGAAAATAGCCAAATAATGAAGTAAATAAACCAGCGATAATAAATGCAAGTAAAAATGGAACGTTTGCATTAGTCAATAATGTTGAAGTATATGCGCCAATACCGAATAAAGCAATGTGGGCTAAATTAATTAATCCTGTGTAGCCGAGCGCTAAATTTAAACTGAGCGTTAGAATTATGTAAATGCCAATCATAATTAAGAGGTGAATAAAATAGTTTTCAATCATTTTTACACCAATACTTATAATAATTATAATTTGTTAAGAGATGATTCATTGCTTAACACCTTTTTTTAAGCCAAATAATCCCTGCGGTCTGAATAATAAAAATAAGAATAATAATCCGAATGCAATCGCATCTTTATATCCCGATGGTAAATACCAAATACCAAAGTTTTCTGCAAACCCGAGAATATATGCTCCAGGAATAACACCTGCAACTGAACCAATACCACCGATGATTGAAGCAGTGAATCCTTTAATAATTAACTGAGTACCCATCACTGGCTCAATATTTTGTTCCATTCCAATTAAAATTCCTGCAACAGCTGCAAGCATTGAACCAAGTAGAAATGAAGCTCCTGCAACTTTTTTATAATCAATTCCAATGATACTTGCAAGCTCTTTATTATCTGAAACTGCGCGCATATTTTTGCCAAGCGTTGTTTTTTTCATAAATAAATAGAGCAGAACAAAAAGTGTTAGCGCTATTAAAACAATAATTATTTGCAATGGCGTGATAATTGCACCGAATACAGAAATTCCTTCTCTTACTTTGAGATAATCAATCGATTTAACATTTGCTCCAAAAAAAAGCTGGATTAGGTTTTGAACAAGAATTAAAATAGCTAAGCTTGCAATCAATAAAATAATCGTTGAAGCTTTCTTTTTTTGCAATGGCAGGTAAACAAATTGGTACATTGCAAGTCCTATTAAAGAGGTAAGAACAATCGCAATGATACATGCTCCTGCAAAAGGCAATCCAAGCAAATTGAAAAATAAAAATAATAAGTAACCTCCTAATGCGATAGAAACACCATGGGCTATATGGAGAAACTTATTTGTCGTGTAGATTAATGAGAAACCTGCAGCGACAAGTGCATAAATGCTTCCAATAATCAATGAATTGACAAAGAGTTGCATGAAAACCATGGATAAACCTGAATTAATTTATAGAGAGTACTCTTTATATAATTTACCCCCCCTAAAGAGCATAATAATATATTATGATTTAAAAATAGGTATATATTGATATATATTATTTGGAATTGTTGATTATTTGAGATTGAGGTTATTTCAGATTATTTTGCAATGCTCCACAAAAGCTCAAATTGCTTTTCATAGGTTTTTGCAACTTGCTCGTTCTCGATGATGATTAAATAATGCGGATTACCAATGAGAAATAATGCAACTTTATTGCCATAAATAATCTGTTCAGTATTGCCAATGTATTTTGCATCAATCTCTTTATGCTCTACATTTTTTTCATGCACCTTTATAGAGCCTTTTTTTATGATTACTTTTTCTTTAATATTCTTTTCTTTAATAATTGTGAAATACTGCTTGAGATAAATTGGCTCGACTTCAGTCAGCAATGTATTTTCATCAACACCAATTAAAAATACTGTTTGTTTTTTCTTGACTGTTGCAATAATATCCTTCAGAAGAATACGATAGGCTCTTTTTCCTTTATGCAACTGCACTTTTGTGTCTTCTTTTTCAAGATTCATCATATTCTGCAATGCAGGCACAATTTTTTGAAAATTTTCAAGCTGCAATGCCAGCAATTCCACAATGTTCTCTGGTGCTGTTGCTTGATGAAATTTTTTATTATTTTGGTAAATCGTGTTGACAACTTCTTTCTCCTGCATTCTTTCAAGAGCATCATACACATAGCCACGATGCATGCCAAGCTTTTGGCTGATTTCATTGGGATTCATAAGTCCTTGCTGGAGTAATAATAAATATATTCTAACTTCATTGTCAGTCAATCCAAGTTCTCTGAGCTGTTCTTCGTACATAGAATTTATCTTTAATTAGTTACTATTTAAATGTTCCTAATTTATCGTCCTTTACAATGCGACAAAATTATTTATAGTCTATTGCTGATTTAACTTCTTGGTGGTTGTGAATGGTAAATAATGAACAAAAAATGTTTAATGAATTGAAAATTTTAATTGTAGAAGATCAAATAGCATGGAATAACATATTTAAAGAAGGAATTAATTCTGTAATTACGCAATACTGCAATCTCTTATCAATTGAAAAAGCAATGTGCTTTAATGATGCAGAGAAACTTGTAAAGTATAATGGTTATGATATTATTTTATTGGATCATAGTATGCCTTATGAACCTCGCCCTAATGCTCATTTTGCTTTTCAGGTAAAATATCCTCTCGGTTACAAATTAATCCCTGCAATTAAAAAAAGAAATCCTTCCACGTTTGTCATTGGAGTTTCTAGTTTAAAGAGTGAAGAATTAGGAATAATTCAATTACCTGATATGATAATTGGGAAAAATTCTGCGCAGTTAGAATATGACCTTGACAAAGCAATGCAAGAGTATATTAAATTACGAGTATGAGAATGTTATAATATTCATAATCGTTAGAAGCTCTAAATAATCTCATTTTTTAAGAATAGAGTCAATATTACAAGAAAAATATAGATACTACAAATAATAAAAGTAATAGTGAAATTTGTTAATCCAGCAACCATGATTGTCATACCAATGAATATACCAGCAATATTTTCTCCTAATCGGCTCATTAATTTCTTTGAATAACAGAAACTGTTTTGACAATTTTTATTGATTCCAGTTTCTGAAGATACAATAATCCCAATTCTAAAAAAGGCAAGAATCAGAACAATAATAAATACTAAATAGTTATAAATAAAATACTTGTAAATAAAGTTCTGAATAAAAATAAGAATCACTATTACTAATAAATAGCTAATGCTATTAAAAAGCAATAGTTTTTTTCGCATTTTCTTTTGATCACTTTTATTACCAATAAAAAAAGAATAAATTCCCCCTCCGAAAGCTGCAAAGATTGCAGCAATTCCGATTGTAAAAAATTTACCAAAAATAAAAAAGATAAAAAGAGGCATTAATGAATCATTAATTTTTGTGAAGAATTCATTCAAATGACTTATGAATAAAATAAACTGATTTTCTTTTTCTTTGAGAAGTGAAACAATTCCAACTTTACGATTATTGTTTAATGGAGTTAACTTTATTTTGAATAGGGGAATAATTGAGAGACTATACAAAATAATGGAGAATAATAAAAGCCAAAATGGTTGATAATTATCAAGTATATAACCACTCAATGGAATAATTGCAATTTGAACTAGGGTAGTAAAAAAATACCATTTGCCAAGAAAATTTCCAGTCTTTTTTCCAGACAAATGCACCATATATATCCCATAAGTGCCCCAGTAAAAGCTATCATGAATTGCTCTCATAAATGCAAGCAGCAGCAAAAAAATCAGTACAGGACTAAGATAATGGTACGTAAGAACTACTGCAATAATTTGTGCAATAATAGCAGCAATTGTAATATTTCGTACTCCCAAAAAATGTATCTTTTGATATAGAATAAACGTAAAAATAAAATTAATTATTTCCTGTATTAAATAAAAAATACCAACCTGAAAAAGAGAAAAACCATTTGCATATAAATAAATTGGAATAAAAATACTTAATAAACTACTCGCGAAATTTTTTGTAATATAATGGGTAAAATAATTTCCATAATTTGTTGAGCTAATAACACCTGCCATAATGTAGGATATAATATCAAGAGTTTATTAAATTATCTCTAAAAGTTTTTATACTATTTACACATACTTATATTTATGCAATTAATTAATAGGAATAATATTGTGCTTAATAAAGAGATTAATGAATTGAGGAGTTTTAATGGCTAAAGAGAATTTTGAATAATTATACAATTGTCAAAATTCTCTAAGATAACTTTGCAATTGTTTCTATTTTTAGACGAGTTCGAAAAATAAATTTTCGAACTCAATGATAATCTCGACTTCATCGAGATTATCAAGCATACAAAACATAGTTTTGTATATTCTGATGAAAATGTAGTTATGCAAAGTTCT
>Ga0209515_10003526_pt1 | contig 22219 bp, 10 predicted proteins | sample Subgroupgradi54m_FD_187454 | JGI IMG/M metagenome (GOLD analysis project Ga0209515, IMG submission 187454) | Subsurface groundwater microbial communities from S. Glens Falls, New York, USA - GMW60B uncontaminated upgradient, 5.4 m (SPAdes)... ... | reverse complement strand
ATCAATATGTTATAAAACAAGAGGCGAAAAAAGAGGCGATTAAAAGGCCGCTGCGGCGGCAAATCCCAAGCCCCTGACCATATTAGCCCAGGCCGCTGCTGTGGCTGTACCGGTGACGACTTCATCCCCCGGCACCGGATCGAGGGTAGCGGCGACTGTTATCAAGCCGAGAGCCAATGTGGCGACCCCCCAGCCTAAGGCAGAGCCGAGATGAGAAGATTGGGATGTGGTTTCCGGGATTGAGGTGTTACCGGCCCCTGAAACGTTGCTGCTGCCCTCACTCCCAGTCCCACCTCCACCCAAAGGCCCATGACCGCCACCGCCTCCTGGAGGGCCAAAATAATGGCTCAACCAGGGGACAAGAATACCAAAAGTAATCGCGACTCCCGCAATGGCCGTTCCAGAATAGAGGGCCAAATCACCCGCTTTATTCCAAATATGTTCTCCCCATGTCATAGGGGGCTGTTCGTGAAATCTGGCTTGATAGGCCTCTCCGAGCGTGTCTCTCAAGGGCCCGCGTATATTTTCAGGAAGCCTGTTTGGCTGATCTCTTAAGCTCGTGAGCAACGATCTTGTGTCTGTCTGACTGGCCAGGGAAACACACAAAACACCCTGGCGACTGGCAGAAGCATCAAAACGTACCAAGTTTGATTCCGGAGCAGAGGCAAAACGATCCAACAGATCCCTGGCCACTTCGGGCCCGGCATTGAGATTGGGAAGACGTGTGTAGGCAACAAGACCATTGCTATCGCAGGATCCGATCTGAGTTCCCGCCATCTGACTTGATGCTCCATCGGCCCTTTGCGATTGTATAACCTGATTTTGATCCGTGATTTCTCCCACAAATGGGCCGGAGGTAATGCGGCACAGATTTGTATTGGGGATCGTAGTGGAAATATTTTCATTACAGGCCATATTTTCCTCCGATGTGATTAGTACACAATCCTTCTATTCCCTTCCTCGACCCGACGTTCGAGCTCGATACGTTCTAAGCGGTGTAATGATTCTCGATTTGAATCATTTCGAACAATCTCTCCAAAAGCGGTGTCCAAGACCTCACGCAGGACGGTTTCATTTCTTACAGCTTCGTTGATGGCAGATTCTGTTATGTGCCCCCTTCGACCCAGTTGTGTGACAATCTGTTCTGAAAGAATCCGGCAGACGTCGTTATAGGCGGCATCTCTCAGGTCGGTGTATCTCTCTCGAAGGACCTGTTTGATGACTTCAGCGGGAGATTGCTGTGTTGGGGGAGATGGGGTAGGGCTCGCAGGATCTAATACTCCAGCTGCAGCTCTACCCTGTGCGATTTCAAATTGTTGGGAGTAACTCTCCAGGGAGCCACGGACTTCGGGACGAGTCAGTGAATCTGCAACATATCCTTCAAATCCTCTTCCGGAGTTTTGGTAGTGAGTTCTTATGCTTGTATCGGTCTCATTTAACCAAATGCTCTCCAGACTCCCAACAACTTGGCTTTTCATCCCATCATCCCACTCGTTAAAATGAGGATAGGTGCGTTGAAGCAGGCGTGTGAGTGTTTGCCGCTCAAGTGGAGTTAATCTATTGTGTGCCGTTGTAAAATTATCGGCAATCAATCGGTGGTGTCTCCGAAGGGCTATTTCTGACAAGACGGCATCTACATCTTGTGTTGTCAGAGTTATGCTAGTGTTTCCAGGGGAACCGCCCGCCTTTTCTCTCACGAGATCTTCGAGGAGGGATTCCGCGGCTCTCGGCCGATAAAGCCCGTTTTCTCTCTGGTGCGAAATTCGAATCACCAGATCGATGACGTCCTCGGTGCGTGTCCCGTCGGGACGATTATCAATGACAATCCCGACACCTGTTTCTCTGGTTAATTCGGCGGCCCTCAAAAGCAGGATCTCCCGGATATCCTCGGCTGTTCTGGGTCTCCTGTCGATTCTTTCTCCACGATCAAAAAAGGCCGGATTTTGTGCAGCGGCCTGCGGAAATTCGGTCGGATGATTTGTAGATGTGCCCAAAAAGCTGATTTCATTTCCCGAGGCCATGGCTGTTTTGACGGCGCCTGCAAAGCCTTCATCCACAATTTGCCCATGGGCGTCTCTTCGTATCATGGCATTGACCAGGTTGTGGGCCTCGTCGGCGAAGAAGACAATACGCCTGCCGCCACGAGCGCTTGCTTGGAGATTTGCCAGAAGTGCCGTTGTCAATCTTTCGGCACCCCCTTGATATCTGGAATCATAATCTTGGTTGGATTGGCCTTCCAAGTTTGCCTTGGTGATAGACAGAAAATCAAATCTTTGCCATTCAGGGCCAAAGTCCCCTCGTGCGGCCCTGAGTATAAAGGCAACGGCTGTGACTGTCTTTCCGTCTCCTTTAGGACCGACAAGCCAGGCACTCGCATTACGATCTCTTTCCAGGATGCGTCTGATATGTTGAATATTTTCTTCTTCAGCGCGTCCGACGACATCACGAATCACAATGCCATCGATGCCATTGGGGTGCTCCCTTCTCCAATTTTCTGGATTGTTCAGATAGTCACGTGCCATTTCGGAGATGTTGGTGAGTCTTGGGCTCAAATTTTCAAAAAAACGGCGTGAGCTATCTTCCGTAATAGCTTCTCTTCCTGTTAATCGGCGAACCCTATTTTGTATGTTTCTAAAAAGGGCTCTGACGGTGGCGTTGGTTCCAGCTCGGATATTAGGAACCATGAAATAAGCGCCAAAAAATGCACCAAGTATTGTCCCGACAGTAGTAAGGACGGTTTGAAAAGATTTTGCTCCTTCAGCATCGAGCTGAGGTTGAAGCAATTCGATGACGCCCCTCTCGATATCATCGGTGGCAGAGTCATAGCTCGAGAGCCAGGACGAAAACCGGTAGTAATCTCCGAAGAAGGTACAACTCGCCCTCGCGCCTCGTTCTGAAAAACCTCCTTCACGGTGCAACCAATTAATGAAAGGACGGAGAGATGCCAACGATCCTTGAGAATTATTATTAATGGACAAAACTCTGAGCCTGTTTTCACCCCTGGGTTCCGAAAAACATCCCATCCCTTCGGGGACATGGGCGGCGACTCGCAAGGCATCGCTGGCGTTAAACCCTTCATGATCGGGGATCGGTGTAAACAACGACGGATTTGCCATCCTCTCGCAGGATCTGATGAGGTGATGCCCCTGCGTTAGATAAATTTGAGCGTTTGATGCCGAACCAACACGACAAGGTTGATACTGACGGTTATTAACTTGATTGCCGGTAATTTCTTCATAGCGGCCAAAGTTGGTTGTGACGGAAAAGTTGTCCCAGTTTTCTTCAGTGATATGGTCCTGGTCTGTCGGAGGCTCTCCTTGAGAAACTCCTCGATAGCTCATTTGATCGGGATCGACGCGAAGACGGAGGGGATCGATATAACCTTCAGATCCTTCATCAAGGTGGCTGTTAGGTGCCACACACTCCTCGATCTGATCAATATTTTGAGGCCAGACAGGAGAAGGAGTTATTTCTACTTCTCCGGGTTGCAGGAGGGTGCGACCTTCGGACTCACGTAAGGCGCGCGGATCGGGGCCTACACGTACTTGTAGAAATCCAAATTTTGAAAAGGTTGTTCCGGATTTTTTCTCAAAGCCCCAAAGTTCCATGAATTCCTCTTAAATTTTCCAGTTCTAAGAGATTATCGTCCCTCCACCCCTCCCAAGTTGCGGCCGGGGGCTCTCAAGGTTTATATTTATAACTATTTGAAATTATTTGACTTATTTTAATTTCACTCCCCTATTACTAGGGATAAAGAATTACTCTGAGAAGTTAAGTTAAAAATAACCTTATTTTTATCTTTACTAATGATAAAAATAAGGTTATTTTTATCATAATTATGCGTAGGACCATCGAAAACGACCTGTCGGAATGGCTTCGTCGATCTCATCGAAAGCCGTTGATTTTACGCGGAGCACGACAAGTTGGGAAATCGACACTGGTTCGCAACTTTGCCACAAAAGAAAATCTTCAACTGGTTGAGATCAATCTGGAAAGAAATCTCCGCCTGAATGACATTTTCAAAACCAATGATCCTAAAAAAATTCTTTTTGAACTGGAATCCCTCACCGGACAAAATATTCGGGCGGAAAACAACCTTCTTTTTTTGGATGAAATCCAATCAACACCCCATGCCTTGCCAGCACTGCGTTATCTTCATGAAGATTTTCCGAAAATTCTTATTGTCGCCGCCGGTTCGCTTTTGGAATTCGTCCTTGCAACACACAACTTTTCCATGCCGGTTGGAAGGATAGAATACCTCCATGTCGGTCCTATGACATTTACGGAATTTCTTTGGGCTCTGGATGAAGAGGATCTGGTTCATCTTCTTCAGAACTATCAACCAGGACAACTATTTTCCACCATGGCTCATGAGCGTTTATTAGAAAGACAGCGGCAATTTTTATTTGTCGGTGGAATGCCTGAGAGTATTTTGGTTTATTCAAAAACGAATAGCTTGAGCGAAACCCGAAAAATTCATCGAAACATTATCCAAACCTATCAGGATGATTTTCCCAAATATACCCAATCAGATCGTGCACGCGCTCTGGTTCAAAAAATCATGGATGCTATCCCAAAAATCATCGGGAAAAAAATCAAGTATTCCCAAATCTCAAGGGAAGACCGGGCAAATGACATACGCTCGGCCATTGATATCTTGACGAAGGCGCGGCTACTACTTCCGGCCTATCATACGGATTGTTCGGGTATTCCTTTAAGAGCCACACGGGATGATCAAGTTTATAAAATTTATTTTTTGGATATTGGGCTTCTTAATTATCTCTGCGGGCTTGAGTGGACGGACATTTCACACCTGACAGAAAGAGAACTGATTAATGAGGGAATTTTGGCAGAACAATTCATTGCCCAACATTTAGCCTACCGACAAGGAGGGGCTGAAAAACCCGACCTGAATTACTGGCTTCGTGAAAGCAAGACTCAAAACGCCGAGGTGGATTTTGTCATTTCCATAGGGAAAAAGATTATCCCTATTGAAGTCAAAGCGGGGAAAAGCGGATCGCTGAGATCTCTGCAACAACTTATTTCGTCCAAAGATATCAAAACAGCGATGCGCCTCGATCTCAATATCCCTTCCAGGCAAAGAGTCAGACACAAGCTCACCGGACCCACCCACTCCGGGCAGAGTGTGTGCTTTGATCTCATATCCCTCCCTCTTTATTTCGCTGATGAAATTTCGAGAATAACCGATTCTGTCGATCGTTGATAAATTTCTTCGACCTTTCGCAGTTCGGAGGCAAGAAGGGTGAGGCCTTTGTCTTCCAGGTCTTTGAAAAGAGCCCCCAGGATTTCGGTCATTAAATATTCAGGGGGGAGTCCGGTTTTACGGGGTTTAATTCCTCTCTCGCGCCCGATCTCAAAAATATTCTTCCCCAAGAGTTGGATCCCGGCGTCATAGACCCCGTTGAGAGAGGTGAGAGAGGGCCAGCGGTTTTTGAGGTGTTGAAGGAGGACAGGGAGCCGAGACAATTCGGTGGGTGGGGCGGGAGACATGACAGTAGAGACGGCTTGTTTCGCAAACGGAGTCCCGTCGTCCTTGTAAAATTCTGTGTCTTTTACTTCCTTCTCATTGATCAAGTCTTTCATCTGCGGATCCGCAATGATAGACTCTTCACACTCTCCGGTACTGTTTTTAGGATAGACCTCTACCCAGGCATGACGACTTCCCTCATACCAGCCGCGGCCTTTTTTGAATTGCGATTGGATGCCCAGGTACTGATAAGCAATTTGTTCCAGCATGCCTCTTTCGTTGCAAACACTTTTCTCAAGAAATTCGGAGAGACTGTAGAGTTTATTTTTAGCACCTGTGACGAGACGCCTCTGATCATAGGCGACCAATTCGCTGACAACTTTCCATACATCTTTGGTGGCGTCTGTTTCTGTCATTTGATCTGAGAGGAGACGTTGTCGAATAGGCTCAATATGAGTTTCCAAAAAAGAGACGAGTTTTGGATCTGAGTAATCCACAAGTACCATCATCCCGCCCCCCATGACTCCAGATTCATTAACCGATTTATCCGGAAACTGCGGATTGGCGACGCGGTTATATCTTGAGGTGAGATCACTGTCGGGCCGTCTGGTCCTGACGGTCAGGAGGTCCTTGATCTCAAAACGAAAGTTGTTATCCTCTTTATCGACGATCCAGACAGAGGTCTCATCAAGGTTCTCGACAGAGCCGACATATTTTTCTTTGGAGTTAGCTACAAAAATCTCGACGAGTTTGCGTCTATTTTTTCTGGTCCGGAGGTCTTTATTTTGATCGAGGGCTCTTTGGAGTCGTTCTCGAACATCGCCTCCGACGGTTTCAATAGAGTCTATCAGGGGTGAGGGTAAGGTGGCGTGAGCCATTTGGGGGAATCTTGAGAAGAAATCACCAATCACCCTCTTAAAGGTCTCGGCTTCTTGGGATTGTTTACGATTCCTTTCGAGACCGAGAATGAGTTCCTGCAGGTCGGTGTCGAAGTCCTGATGGATATCCCGAAATGTACTTTCGATGACGGCATCCATCTCTCCTTCCGGCGGAGACCCCAGGTTATCGGCAGGACCGATAGAATGTTCTGCACAATGCCTCATGATGTCATTGCCGAGCCGATGGATCAATCTGTCATAGAGAGATGTCGGATCGGAGGGAGGAGGGAAACATTTTTCCAAAAAATCATCCACAGCGGATCTCTTTACAATGGTTACAATGGTTACAATGTTTACAATGGGTATAGCGGGTGGAGAGTCGGCAGGGGGGAGTGGCAGTGGTTCAAATTCTCCTTCGGAGAGTGAAGATCTCGCGCGCAATTTTAAAAGACGGACAGCAAGGGCAGTCAAACCGACAAAGACAATAAGTCCGAACAGGAGGGGTAACGTGCTGTCGGGTTCTTCATGTGATCGGGTGCGGTTTTGCGTGATGATCTCGCGTGATGATAAGGAGGCATCATGACGTTCTACGGAAGTGGCATCCGGAGGAGTGCTTGCGTCGGGTTCTTCCATCCTCACGGGCCCCACGGGCTCGGACATGTGCAGGGCGGCTTCCAGGAGTGACAAGGTGTGATCCAGACCAACCAGGTCGGCCCAGGCCTCATCGCTGGTGAAATCGCCTTGAAGAGACCGATAACGCCGTATATCGGGGAAATCGGCACTCAAAGTGCCTTGTCTCAGGCCGTGACGTTCGTAAAAGGCACTTATTTCTTCCAAGTTGTGCAAGTTTTGACGGAGCTCTGTATTGAGGCGAACGGTTTGGGCGGTATCGGAACCCCCGACCCCAACGGGAGAGACGGACATCGAGAGACAACGGTAGGCTTGGGCATAGTGAGCAAAGTTTGTGGAGACCCTGGCGCTCAGGGGCAAAGTTTGTTGAATACCCATGAGGGAGACGACAGAGGCCATCTCACCCGATATTTGTGCAAAATGCGAAGGAAATGGCGACGCCTGCGGGTTGGCATGCAAGGCACTCCATGCTGTCAGGATTTGTAAACAGGTTGCCATAATTTAAGAAGTCCCCCCCCTTTCAAGAGGTGGCGGTGGCGGTCCTGGCACCTCTTCGAGTATATCATTGCTCACACGTTCCACCGCATCATCAGGGGAAGGAGCCCTTTCCTTGGCCAACAGGTTTCCCACTTGCTTCAGGGAGTCCGATGAGGCTTTGGTCCCATTCAGAGGGGATCTAAGGTCGATCGTTTCGATAATCGCGAGACATCTTTTGGTCAGTAACTCTAATTCCAAACGATTTTGTGGAAGAGATAGTTTCTCGTCTTCCGGGAGGTCGGCGTTGATCTCCGCGATTTTCAGCTTGGCAGCTTCCATGAGATCCACGGAAGTTGTCAGCCTTGAGCCCCAATCAATTTTCTTTATCCTATCCCCAAAAGGAAAAGGGGTTTCCATGAGATCATCAAAGCTGATGTATCCCGTGACCCTTAGCCCTTCCTTCCCTATGAATTCATCAATATCGCCATAGGCCCTCTGGATATCCATTAACAAGAGAAGGATCTGTTTGGTCTGATTGAGTTGTCGGAGAATCCTCTCAAGATCTTCTTTTATTTCGTTACACTGTCCGCCCGTCGACTGGAGAAGCATGTGTAGGGCTCCGTCTAGACCTTGAAGCCGGGTGTCGAGGGCATCCGCCTTGACTTTGCAAAGTACTCTTTGATTTAAGAGGGCTGTATTTTCGTTTGATCTCCTGGCGGTTTCGATCTCCAACGCTGCCCTTGATGACTCCATTCTTTGGAGATGCTCATCGTATAGTGACTCAAATGTTTTGAGTCGATTCAGAGCTTCCTCTCTTTCCCGAATAGCCTGATCTCTTTCTCCAATAATTCTAGCGGCGTGGTCCGTATGTTCTCTATTTATCACTATTTCTACGGCCAATGCCTGAATGGCATCCTGACGCAGTCGATATTTTTGAGAGGAGAGGCGATAAACGGCCAAGGCCCCAAGCAGAACAGCCACAAATCCGATGTCATGTTCTGATTGATTGGGAACGTGATGAACCTCAGGCTCATGAATGACCTCTCTGATAACAATGCGACCGTTTCCCCGTACCGGCAGTCTGAATCCATCATCTATTGACCCCGTCCGGCCTGTGTCGGCACCAGCATCATGTCCGGTATTTGTCCCGGCATCTGCATCTGTGGAAGGGAGAGGAGTGGGTTGAACTTGTGTGTTCATGACAGGAGCCGCGGGGGGCTCTACCACGAGAGCAGGCGGAGCCTTCTCGAGATGCAGGATGTTCTCTATCATCACGAGAGAGGTATTGAAGGATTCAAAGTTGTGGCGAATATCATCATTTGTCCCGCGGATAGAGCGCATACCCCGTATATCATTGAGATCACTCGCTAAGGTGTGAAGATCCACCGGGGCCCCTTGATAGAAGGCCTGAACCTCTCTCAACGTATTGAGCTGATCCCTCAGACGGGGACTGAAATGAACCGAGAGCGTGCCATGGGGATTGGCCATTTCAGAGAGACAGCGCCAAGCGTCCTGTACCGAAGCCCTCTGAAAATGAGTCGGGATGGATGGATCATCGGTGAGTGACAAGGGCAATGGGACAACATGGAGGTTATCCAGATGACTCATCAGCTGACTAAAATTAGCAGCTCGCAGCCATCCCTGGGGATTTGTAGGAAGCCTTACGGTTATATCGGCACATGTCCAAACCATGATTTTTCCTCTGAATAGCTATAAAAGCAACCACCCGAGTTATCGGCGTAAAAAAGGAAAAGTTGCGTGAATTTTGGAGTTTTGAAATTTATTTTTGAAACTTATGCGGAGTGACGTGTACCGCATCTTCGGCCAATTTCCACCCTTCATTCTTAAGGTCTCTGCCGAGTGCGCGAGCGAAAGATCGAAGCCGGATTGGTTTGGCGGATCGTCAACACCGTACTCTCGGGAGCTCCCGGGACCTGGATCCGGATATTCTCCGGAGTATAATTCCATCTTTGCCGGCTGGTTCCTCGATTGGTAGCTACCGAATGATCATGGTTGGCCGTCAGCACGGTTTCAGGAGGGACGGACACCGTATAGACATTATCAGCCTCCCGGCGCACGGGACGCTCTTGGTTATAGTCGCCGATCATCACACGGACATTGCCCGTGAGATTTTCCCGATCGGCCCGATCGGCATTGAATCGGATCACGAAGTCGTGATTCACAAAAACATGAGGGAAACGTCCCGGGGCGTCCATGATTCTTCCCTGGCTTAAGCTGGCATAAGGAGGAGTGATTGTGATCACCCCATGGCGAAGAGGGACCGCATGTCCATTGATATTGAGAAGGATCTGGAAATTATGGTCTCCATCCCCAAGGACACCGACTGCGGTTTGTGGTGTGAGTCTGCTAGCGGGTATTGTGATCGCAACAGTCGTTTGCGCACGATTGCTATCCGCTGTCTGAGCCGGAATCTCAATAGGACCACCGACATCCTCCCCATCGAAACGGACCTGCATCGTTGTCGCGGCTGGGATGTTGGAGTCTCCGGGGACGATGAAGTTTGCGACCCTGACGGTGTTGACCACGCCGGTGGTGCTGTTGAAGGCTGCCTCAGGTCTTGTCATGGTGGTTTCGACATTGTCCAGAGTTCCCACACCCACCACAACGACATGACCGCCTTCCTCTCTTACCTGAGGTGCCGGCGTGGCACCGTTGGTAGGGGCAGAGGCCGGGGTTGCGGGAGCATGCGTTCGCGTATCATTCACCTGAAATCCAATATTTAAAAGTTCATGACCTTCCGCATCTTTGAAGATAATCGTGTGACGGGCAGCTGTCGTCGACAGGGCCGAAGCCGGGATCTGGAGGTCTTCATTACCCGTCGGGATATGGATCGTGCTCTGACTTTCGCCATCGACCCAGATGGATGCGACTCCCGCGGGCCATTCCCTTCCGATGAGGGATCTTGGAATCGTCAGCGTATCTCCCGACAGAGTGACAGGCGTCGAAAGATTGACCAGTGGTGATCGAGAAGCCGCTTCGGTTTCCGTGGCCTGCAGGGGAACGGCCGCGTGGAGGCCAAAACCGTATTCAGTGACGCCGTAGGAACCAAAATCACCCGGAGAAACATTATAACGACCCACACTCGCGGATAATCCTAGACTCAGTGGATATCCTGGGAAAAAAGGAACGGCCACATCCGCACTGGCTACAAGGGCTCCACCCATCATGGGCGAAGAACCCGGGCGTGCCGAGAGACGACCTCCATTGGTGACCAGGGCGCCGTTTCTTCCGGATTCAACCGTATGGGTCGAACCGGTGGCGGCCTGGGCACATTGCTGCTGGCCGAGGCCGGCAGCGACACAGTCATCGACACTCATCCCCGTGGGACTGGTGTGATCCGAGGGCGTTGCATCAGAACTGCTGGTACCACGGTACTGAAATTCAAGACCCAACCCTAACCGGACAACTGGCACAGGTCTAAAATAGGCACCCGCTCCAAAGGCTCCGTAACCACCGCTATAGTGATGAGTGGCGGATTGACCGTTTCTGGCGGTGAACTCTCCATTGGCGCTGAGATAACCGGCGCCACCATTCACATACACATCAAGGGTTCTCGTTACGGGGAATTCAAGGGTGCCTTGGACACCCGCCTGATACCCCGTGGCACTCACTCCCAGTGGGAAGTCCATTAAATTAAGTCTCGTATCGAGGCCGGCATAGGCGCGCACGCCCCGATTCGTTGCCGTGAAAGATGCCGTAGCAGGTTCTTGACCAGATGGGACTGCCGATGGAGTCCCCGAAGGGGTTGCGGTCACTGGGGGAGCTGGCACTGAAGGAGCTGCCGCTGGAGCTGGTGTTTGAGCAGGAGTCCCATGAACTGTCGCGGCTGGGTCATGAAAGGTCACCCTTCTTCCATCGAGTGACACCTCGGCAGGGGCTCGTCCTTCAGGAGGAGATGCCTCCGCCTGTGGAGGCGCCACTGGTTGTGGAGCTGCCGCTGGCGGAACGACCGTTGCCGCTGGCCAATTTCCCGTTTGAGAATATCTCAGCACAGAGGCATAGGTGCGTTCGGGTACACCCAACTCCTGATCGATTTTAATGAAAAAATTGTGTTCGGTGAGATAACGATCGGCGGTGGTATCATCCGCTGCCAAACGATGATCCCTTACAAGTCGTCGCGCGGTATTGCAAGCCGCTTGAGCATCCCCTTGACTGATCTCGGCTGGAAGGTCATCGGTTGCAACATTGTAGTCTACCATGCCTCGCACATTTTCATCGATACTCGTATCTCGAGTTGTTAATCTGATGTTTCCCATAACCGCACTCCTCCTAAAATTTTTTAAAAATTTAAAACCCTTCTACTTCATCAGTTCCCGTATTATCGGCAGAGAGGCAGAAAATGTTGCGTGATATTTATGAAACACATAAATTTTCTGACCCTCTTAAAACACCCCCAAAAAAAGCCTAAAATAATGGCTCATTGGACCCTTAGGGCCGATGACGGCCCTGGGAGCGGAAGATCGAAGCCGGATTGGTTTGGCGGATCGTCAACACCGTACTCTCGGGAGCTCCCGGAACCTGGATCCGGATATTCTCCGGAGTATAATTCCATCTTTGTCGGCTGGTTATCCGATCGGTAACCACCAAATGATCATGGTGGGCCGTCAAGACGGCTTCTGGGGAAACCGAGACCGTATAGGTGTTATTCCCAACCGGAGTGATCCCAAGATCCGCCTGATAGTTGCCGATTACGACGTGCACACTGCCTGTCAGGGATCGATCGGCATGAAATCGAACTACAAAGTTATGGCGAACAAAAATATGAGCGGAACGCCCGGGTGCGGGGTCAATCGAGCCCTGGCCTAAGCTGGCATAGGGCGGTATGATCGTGATTGTCCTCTCGCGGAGGCGGATCGCCTGTCCGTTGATGTTCAAAAGGATCTGGAAATTATGGGGGCCATCGGCGATAATGTCCCGCCCTCCCTCTCGTGTGAGTCTGTTAGCGGGTATTGTGATGGCAACACTTGTCTGCGGGTGATCTCTGTCCGGTATCTGAGCCGGAATCGCAATAGGACTACCGACATTTTGTCCCTCGAGACGCACCTGAATCGAGGTCCCGGCCGGGATGTTTGAGGCTCCAGGGATGACGAAATCAGCGACTCTCGCCATATTCATGTATCCGCTATCAATATTATAGACAGTCGCGGGCCGTGTAATCGTTGTTTCGACATTGTCCAGAGTTCCCACACCCAAGATGATTGAGGTATCGGGAGTTTCCTGAATGACAGGGCGTCTCGGGGTGACATTAAATTGATAGGCGGCCACGATATGTCCATTGGCATCGCGCAACTGGATATGATTAAGTTCACCCACACGAATTCGCTGGGAAGGCACTTCCAATGGAGCATCCGGAGTGACGTTACGATTAAAGACGATCCATAGTCTGTAATCGAGGACAAAGGCCTGCGTGGCCTCTGCGGGCCATCCTCCAGGGGGGGGCAGGATACGAAGAGGCTGACCCTCGGTGGGGGCCTCCATATCGGGAAGTGGCACGGGCTCTGGAGACGGGAGAGTGGACTCTGTCGGCGTGGGTCTTGCGGGAGGTGTTTCAACAGGTGTCCTAACAGGCGCTTCGACAGGCGCCGGAGTACTTGCTACATCGTCGAAATGGGGCAAAGACACGGGAGACGAATCACCAAAGCGGAAACCGGCGGCCGCAAGGGCGCTCCATCCCAACTTGGGCCCAATGGAAATATTAGAATCGACGCCGGGATGATGACCATCCACAATCGCGGCAGAACCTCCCAGGGTGCCTACGGCTGAAAGAAAAAAATGGGCGGGGACGAATTCTGCTGTAAGCCCCAGGATCGCATGACCTCCAAAAAAATATCCTTCGCGATGAAGAGTGAGCCCCTCGGTGTAAAGACCGTTCTGACCGGTGCGCGTGTCTGTAGGCGCCGTGCCCTCTGTAAATCCACGACCTCCCGCGGAGGTGTTACCGATACGCATCGTATCTGCGGGCGTGAGATAGCTGTCCGCCGGGCTGGTGAGGTTGCCTCCATGAAGACCAAGACCCCCGAAGAGGCGGGCGTTAAAGGAGGGTGTTCTCGAAAGATGGGTACCAATGATAAGGCTTAAATCCCCGCGTAATCCCCTGATCTGTGAATTGTGATCGGCCGATAAATAATCCGACAATAACGCTGAACCAAACAGAGTCCCATCGGCCCTGACTCCCCAAAAAAAGTCGCTTGCCTGCCGGTGTTGGGTGAGTTGAATATTTACATTGAGGCCGGGAGTGGTTGAGGTGTGATCGAGAAGACGCATCCATTCGGCACCGCCGCCTACTTCCAATTCGCCTACGTCCCTTGAGGGCGTCGTTTGTGCCTGATGTGTCTGATCGGATGATACGGATTCAGTTCCCATAGTTCGTTCCTCCAAATAAATGTGTCCTGGGCATTATCGAAGGTATTATCGAACCAAAGCCATAAAGGTTGCTTCTTTTTTCACTTTTTCAAAAAAAAAATTATTCATCGAAAGTACGCAACTTTTTTGGAGAATGAACGAAAAGGGATTAACCGGTCCATAAGATAAGGATTCGGAGGAGGAATTATGCGTCCATTTCCATATCGACTTTTTGTCGTTTTGACTTTCGTGACTACGGCCCTCTTTATAGGGTGGGGGGGATCTTCCACCAGGGCCCATGCCGATTTCAGGACGCGTAACACGCAAGTTTGCGAAATTACCGGCAATAACTTTTCTGATCTGCAAGAAGCCATTGCCAGCTATAATACGACCACACGCCGGGGATGCACCAACCTGATCTCTTTCCTGGATAACGATGGTGTGATGACTTTGTCGTCTGCCCTTCGTATTTCGGGGGCGCCCGTGAATCATGGTTTTGGGGTCCTCCTCTCAAACCCTCCCGCAGTTCATTACACCCTGAATGCCCGCGGGTTGGGGGATTGCCCTATTCGTGTGGTGGATGGTGCCCGCATCGATATCTCCAGGCTCCGTATCCGGGTTGATAATCCCCGTCTGGCCGTTTGTACAATGAGTGGAGCTCCGGTCTACGATGATATCAGTGCGGATGGACATGTACTTGCACAGACCGATGCCCAAAAGAATTTTGCTTATATTCATGCCGATGTGACGATTGAGCAGTTTCCGATGTCGGGTTGTAGTATGACCTCGGTGCGACGAAGCGATGGAAATTATGATCTTGTTTGGGTTGCCCCCTCGGCACGTCATGTGACAATTACCCATGGCACCGACACCATCTTTGATTATGACAATCGAAGCATGGATCGACCGGCCAGTGTCACTGTGCCGGCCCCGGCAACACCGACACACTACGATTTGACAGCGACAATGCCGGATGGATCGATCTGTGGATCGCGTGTCGATCTGATACCGCCGTTTCCTCCGGTGACGTGTGACTTTGCGTCCACGAGACTTGCCGATGCCAATTTTGCCCTGACATGGACGACACGCAACGCCGGCAGTGTCGAACTGACACGCGAAGGGGACATGACGGTTTTGGATCGTGAGTTGAACAGGGTATTTCCGGGCAATCCCTATATTGCCAGAGCCCCCGCGGCGCCCACTACCTACCTTTTGGCAGCGACGGCTCCCGATCACAGCAGTTCGTGTCAGCGCCGGGAAACGATTCAACCGGCTCCGCTGGTGCGTGAACCGGGATGCACCCTCAATTATGAGACGGTCGAGGGCGGCTTTATTTTGACGTATGTCAGTCATGATGCCACTTCTTATATTTTATCGACACGCGATGGCACACCGGCAGGGTATCGCGATGATATCTTGGGTCGTCCATCGGGCGCTATTCGTGTGAATCCCTCCCATGAGACACTTTATTCACTCTCGGTCCGCGGACCGGCAGGGACAGGAGTTTGTGAGGTAAGAATTACGCCGCCACCTCCTGTGACGCCGCCTCCGCCAGCGCCGACCTGCAACTTGACACAGGTGATCACGAGCGATGGCAATCTGGCATTGACCTGGACAACGACCAATGCCGATCATGTGAGTGTTCGATCCAATGTCCCCGGCACGAGTGTGCTCTCGGAAGATCCCAATCCAGGCTCGCCCGTGAGTATTCCCCTGGATGTTGAGGCGACTTATATTCTGGAAGCGAGCGGCCGCGGCGGTCTCTGCCGTGCCTCGGTGCCTGTGGCAAGGCCCGTGATTCCGGCGGCGTCCAATTGTGATTTAAATGTCTTCCCGGGGATACCCTCGGGTATTGATTTTGCGTGGGCGACCACGGGAGATCCCACACGACAAGTGACGTTTGCGAAGGAGACACCGGGGGGTGATATCACCCTGGCTAATGACCAGAATCGTCCCAGGACGGCTCCTTATCATAGCGAAACGAGCAGTGGGGCTTATTCTCTGACATCGACGAGTCTGGGGAGTACGTGCACCCAGCGTGTGACCTTCGATGATATTTCTTCGTTGGTAATCCCGACCTGCAGCTTGACGGCCACGGCTCAACGTGGGGGTGGTTTTGATCTTTCTTGGGTGACAACGGGCGATCCGTCAAGGACCGTCAACGTCAAACAGCTGAGTCCGCCAGGGATGTTGCCCGCTATTGCGACCCTTCAAAATTCAGAAGCGGGGGCCCCTCTTGGGGTCAACCCCGCAGGGCCGACGACGTATCTTTTAAGAGTGTTACAACCCGGTGCGAGTTGTTCCGAATCCATTACCCTTTCGAGGAACATGGTGCGCGCCGGTGTCGATGATGGAGATGATGACGGGGATGGTATTACCAACAGTCGTGATCTCTGTCCGCGGACTTCACCCGGAGTTCAGGTGAATAATCGCGGCTGTCCGGATCGCGATGGAGACGGTGTTCCCGATGATTTGAACGGCAATGGAAGAATGGATCCTGAAGATGATCAATGTCCCGATCAATTTGGTCCGGCTCATACACGGGGTTGTCCTGTGACCCCCGTCCCCCCGACATGTACCCTGACGCCGACAACGAATGCGGCTGGGAATCTTGTCCTGACATGGACGACATCAGGGGCCATATCGCCGGTGACCTTGAGTGATGGAGGTACCCAGCCTCTCGCGACGGGGGAGTCGGGCGTTTATGCAGTCCCGGCTCATTCAACAGCGGTTTATACCTTAACAGCAAATAACAGCGAGGGTTCTTGTTCCAGGTCGGTTGTCTTTATCAATGGGATTTCTTCGACTGAATCCGCACCGACGTGTTCCCTGGCTTCAAACTTGGGAAGCAACGGCGCCTACGTCCTGACATGGACCAGTGTGGGAGCGGCTTCGGCCAATCTCAGTGACGGGGGTGCGACGCCCTTGGCCACAACCGCCGCTGGCACTTATACGGTACCTGTTGGATCAAGATCGACCTATACGATCACAGCGACCAATCCCGGTGGTACATGTTCCAAGTCGATCAGTTTTTCATCCGTTAATCCGGATCCCGATGGAGACCATATCTGTAATCCCGGGACGGCAGCGCCTCTTCCGGATACCTGTACGATGGGTCCCAATGGGACAGGGGACAACTGTCCCTTTATCCCCAATCCGGACCAGAAGGATTCAGATCATGATGGTCAGGGAGATGCCTGCGATCCTACGCCGGATCCCATTGTGCCCCCCCCGCCTCCTGATCGTGATGGCGACGGCATTCCCGATGCGATCGATAATTGCCCTACGATTCCCAACCATGACCAGCTTGATTCAGATCACGATGGCATGGGTGACGCCTGTGATCCGCTCTTTGATGTTCAAGGAGGCGGCGGCAGTGGTTGCGGCTGTCGTGTCGATGGGATGGGAGGTTCTTCCTCGGGAAGCGCCCTGACTCTCGTGATGTTGCTCCCTCTCTTGCTTCTGAGATTTCGCCGTGTCTTTGGATCGATTTTTATTTTCTTCATGGCGGTGTCGTTGATTTCCCTCTCTTCGCCGACGGCTCATGCCGACACCTTGGGTAATGATTTTTGTGATATCACCGCCGTGGATACCTTGGGCCAACAGCAGTTGGGAGACGCGATTGATGCGTATAATGACAGCCGTGATCCGGGTGTCACCTGTGCCTTGGGTATTGTCCTCAATCAGTCGGGTACGATTGCTATGCCGTATGGTTTGGCGCTTACACGCGTTGCGGCCTCTGAGGTCCGAGGGACGGCCATCCGCAAGTGTGTCTCTCCTTATGATGGTCTGTGTCAGATGACATCGAGCACTTCCCTGACACTTGATTTGAGACATTATCAAGACCCGAGCATCACGGATGTGTCCCATCAGGGGGATTGTCCGATCAAGATTGTCGAAGGAGCAAAAGTCGAATTAAGAAATATAAGAATTTTAGTCTCTAACCCCGATCGGGCTATTTGTACAATGGCCGGAGTTCCGCTGACGAGAGAGCAGCTCAATCGAACGAGTGTTTATGCCTGGGTCTCGGATGATGTTGTTATCAGCCGAGGACGGCCCTCTATTTTTGATATTTCTGTCATTACAGATTTCCCCATTACTCCTGGTTTTTGCGCAACCCACAACTGTTTCTTTGGTACAGGCACCGGTGGTTCAGGAGGTGGCGGTGGTTCAGGAGGTGGCGGTGGTACGAGGGGCACCGGAGGAAGTGGTGGAACCACTGGTACCGGCGGTTCTGGAGGAACCGGTGGAACAGTAGGATCTGGTGGTTCTGGCGGCACCGGTGACATTGTAGGGAGTGGAGGTTCAGGAGGTTCGAGTGGAACCAGTGGTACCGGCGGTAGTGGTGGAACAGCCGGTAATGCTGGATCTGGTGGAAGCAGTGGTGGTGTCGGCGGTTCCGGTGGTACGGCTGGAGGATCGGGAGGCAGCAGCGGTGCCGGTGGATCCAGTGGTTCCGGTGGAACATCAGGAACGAGCGGTAGCGGTGGTACGGGGGGTACCGGGGGTGTTGGTGGTATTACGGGCTCTGGCAGTCCTCTCCTTGACTCAGATGGTGATGGTATCCCCGATGATATTGAAGTGAATGTTTTTGGAACCGATCCCCACAAGGCCGATACCGATGGGGATGGTATCAATGATCTTCAGGAGATTAACAGTCCCTATTATCCCTTCTGTGGTCCTCTGGATCCTGATTGTGACAACGATGGCGTCTGTGATGGGCCTGGAACCGTACGTGAAGGCACGGCGACTATCTGTGCCCCGGTACAACCGGGAAGGGGCGATAATTGTATCGCTGTTTCCAATGGCCCCAATACCTCAGGACTTTCACCCAGTGATATTCAAAAAGATTCGGATGGCGATGGCGTGGGTGATGTCTGTCAAAACGATAAAGACGGCGATGGTGTGGATGATAGCACCGATAATTGCAAGTTCATTCCTAACGCCGACCAAAGAGATCAAAATAACAATGGCATTGGCGATGTTTGTGAACATGGACAGGCCAGTTTCAGTGAGTCGGCCTCCTCCAGTGGGGGTGGGTGTGGTTGCCGTATTCAGGGAAGCCCGGAGGGTCTCCATCAAGATCTGATGTCGGGGGTCCTGATGGGATTGCCACTCCTGGCTCTATGGGCCCTGAGGCGTCGAACACCCGTCAAAAAATAAAATTTTAGATTCTTGAAATTCTCACACAACTTTTTTTCAACTCTGCCGATAATGAGATGAACATGAGAAAGGGTCACTTTTTATGAAAAGAATCAGAACTTCTCTTTATCTGGCGATAGCTATCGGTTTTGGCCTTTGCGGTCTTCTCTCCATGGCTCACGCCGACACCTTAGGCAATGATTTTTGTGATATCACCGCTGTGGATGCCTCGGGCCAACAGCAGTTGGGAGACGCGATTGATGCGTATAACGCCAATAGCGATTTTCCGGCGACGTGCGCTTTGGGCATTATCCTCAATCAGGCGGGGACGATCCCGATGCCAGGCGGATTAGCGATCACCCATGTGCCAGTCCCTGAGGCACGAGGGACGGCGATTCGCAAGTGCGTCTCTCCTTATGATGGTCTTTGCCAGATGACGGATGCCGACCGCGTGACTTTAGATTTTACCCACTATCAAGATACCACAGTAACGGATGTGAGCCGCCAAGGGGATTGCCCCATCAAGATTTCAGAAGGAGCCAAGGTTGAATTTAGAAATATGAGAATTTTGGCTGCTAATCCCGATCGGGCTATTTGTACAATGGCCGGAGTTCCGCTGACGAGAGAACAGCTCAATCGAACCAGTGCCTATGCCTGGGTCTCGGATGATGTTGTTATCAGCCGAGGACGGCCCTCTATTTTTGATATTTCTGTCATTACAGATTTCCCCATTACTCCTAGCTATTGCGCAACCCACAACTGTTTCTTTGGTACAGGCACCGGTGGTTCCGGAGGAACCGGAGGCACTGGGGGTACCGGTGGCACAGGTGGCACCGGAGGGACGGGAGGTACGCCGGGCGGAGTGAATGATAGTGATGGCGATGGTGTCCCCGATAGTATGGATTTGTGCCCAGGGTTACGCGCCTCTCCGACATGCGCTGCCGTGATTGCTGGTACTTTTTCCGGACGCGGTGTTGTCCAGCCGGATTGTTCACAAACCCTCGATTTTGACGGAGATGGTAAGGGAAATTATTGCGACGATGACAATGACATTGATGGTGATGGTATTCCTGATGGAGAAGACCCTAATCCCAATACGGCTGATGCCGACGGGGACGGGGTCTGTGATGGTTCGATCGCCGTCAACATAAACACACGGGCCTATCGCGTGCATTGCACGGCTGGTCCCGATGAGTGTCCTCTGGACAACGCCCGAAGCCGGAGAAACAGCGTGGGTCAGTGCGCGGCTGAGCCGACACCGTCGACGCCTCCAAGTCCTGCACCGATGTGCAGCCTGGTTCCATCCACAAGCAACCGGACGACGACCCTCACCTGGACAACGATGAATGCGACGATGGTCACCTTGGGTGACGGAGGGACATCCCCTCTTTCAACGAGTGCCAGCGGGACATATTCTGTTCCGACCGGTTCAACGAGAACCTATATCCTTTTGGCAACCAATGGCCTGCAAGCCTGTTCGGCGTCTGTTGTCCTCCCCCTGGGGAGTCAAACACCACCGCCGGATATTTCCCCCGCCGATCGTGACGGAGATGGTATTCCCGATGCGATCGATAATTGTGTGAATGTCCCCAATCCGGACCAAAAAGACTCGGATCACGATGGTATGGGTGATGCGTGCGACCCCCTCTTCGATATTCAGGGAAGCGCGGGTGGATGCAGTCTGCAGGGCGCCAACACCGCTGATTCTGCAAATATCCTGATAATCCTTTCGCTCGGACTGCCGGTCGTATTGTTGAGACTCACCAGAAAATCTTATCAGAATCGTTAATTGACGAATTTAAAAATATAAGACAAAAATGCCCCCCTGTACCCTGTGGTACAGGGGGGCGTTTTATTTTATGAAAAAAATTCGTAAAGCGGTGATCCCCTCAGCGGGATATGGGACGCGATTTTTGCCGATTACCAAGCTAGTCCCCAAGGAGCTTCTCCCCATTGGGAATAAACCCGCGATTCAGTACGTCGTTGAGGAAGCCGTCGCGGCAGGCATCCAGGAGATCATTCTGGTTTGCCATCCGTCCAAATTATCCATCGTCGATTATTTCAGACCGGATCCGGAGCTGAATGCTTTTTTGGAGGGCAAGGGGAAGAGGGACGAGCTTGCGGCATTAAAGAGGATTGAATCCCTGGCAAAATTTACGATTATTTATCAAGAAGAGCCGTTGGGCTTGGGGCATGCTGTGCTCTGTGCCGAGGATGCGGTGGGCGAGGAATCTTTTTGGTGATGTTGCCCGATGTCCTCGTCGTGCCGGAGCGGGCAGGGGCTCTCCATCTGATGGATGCTTGCGAAAGGGAAGCCACGTGGGGCCTTCTGCTTGAGAGAGTTCCCCAGGAAAAGGTTGCTTCTTATGGAATCGTGAAGGGTGAAAAATTATCGGAAGGAAATTATCTCATTGAGGGGGCGGTTGAAAAGCCAAAATACGAGGAGGCACCCTCGGATCTTGCCGTGTTGGGCCGTTATCTTTTTCCCCCTGAAATTTTTGAACTCATCAGACGTTCCAAAAAGGGGGCCTTGGGGGAAATCCAATTAACCGATGCGATTCACGCCCTCGCTCAACAAAAAAGAGGGAAGGGTGCCCTTTGTGAAGGAAAGATATTTGATGTGGGCAATCCCGCAGGTCTGCAGGAAATTTATCATCATCTTCGCTCCTTGCGCTAAATCAGTGCCGCGACATGTCTCGCCAACGCCGGTGCCGAGGTGAGGCCCGGGGATTCTATACCCAAGAGATGAATCCAATTGTTTTGTTTGAGAATGACAAACTCGGGGTGAGGTTTGCCCTCTAAAAAAAGTTTGGGACGATTCCCCGAATAAGCCGGAGAGAGGGCGAGTCCCTTGACATGGGGGAGAAAATAACGTGCGGCACTTTCGAAGGCGGTCACGTCCGACTTGTGTTCGTAGTCCCGTTTGCCTTCGATAAAAAAGGCGTTGGGGCCAAGAAGCAATTGATGGTCGATGGTGGGAGTCAAGTGAACCCCAAGGCCATGGGCCCCCTGATAGGGGAGGTGATAGACAGGACGGCTGACCAGGTCTTTTGGCACCAGGTAGTAATCACCGCGGCAGGGTTTAATCGCGTAATTTTTGAGTCCTTCCATCTGTGCGACCTCATCGGCAAAAAGGCCGGCACTGTTAATGGCCAGATCAAAGGGGATGTCACCGCGGCTGGTTGTCAAAATCTGGGCTCCCACACTCAAGACACGACAGTTAAGAATGACTTGGACGCCT
>Ga0209515_10003524_pt1 | contig 22224 bp, 14 predicted proteins | sample Subgroupgradi54m_FD_187454 | JGI IMG/M metagenome (GOLD analysis project Ga0209515, IMG submission 187454) | Subsurface groundwater microbial communities from S. Glens Falls, New York, USA - GMW60B uncontaminated upgradient, 5.4 m (SPAdes)... ... | reverse complement strand
AAGCGCGAGAAGGAGGGGGATGGGGGGAGGAATTCTCACGTTTGCGAGCCGTCCTCCGAAATTGCGTCAGCAATTTCGTTCAAAATGGGTTCGCGCTAAATTCAGAATACGCGACAAAAAGATATGATAGAGAACACAAACAAAAAAATTAAGGCTGTGGTTTTTGATTTTGGTGGTGTCATAGAATTATATGAAGTCAAAAATATAAATCAGTCCATTGCAGATCTATTGGGTGTATCCCTTGATGAATTCAGAAAAGTATATTTTAAATATAACCACTTATCTAATGTAGAAAATCTTAGTTGGGAGGACATGATTATTAAGGTCGTATCTAATTTTAATACTAGCAAGGAGATCGAAACTCAAGTTAGAGAGATGGTACGTGCTTTCCAATCAAAACGAATAATAAACACTGAATTGCTAGAAACATTTCCATTATTACAAAGGTTAGGATTGAGGGTAGGGATTCTTAGTAATAATACGACTGAGTTAAGAAAGTATTTACATGAAAAAGGGATAGAAAGGCTTGTTGATGTGGTGGTTATCTCTGCTGAAATTAGATTTCAGAAACCACACAAAGAAGCCTTCGAAGTTTTATTTGAAAAACTTCACCTTAATCCAGGGGAAGTAGTTTTTGTCGACGATGCAGTTAAAAGCCTCGAAAAATCTGCCGAAATTGGCTATGTGCCGATATTGTTTAAAAATAACGACCAGCTTAAGACAGATTTAAAAAATATTGGAATATCTCTGTTCTAAAATTGTTCCAACTTCCCCTTCGACTACGCTCAGAGCAAGCTTCCCATAAAACCAACAAATCGCAACATTCCCCTACAGAGGTTAAATCTCTGCAGGGGTTTTGACTTTTCAAAAAGTGTCCGCTCGCGAGGAATCGGACCTCGATCTAGGGATTAGAAGTCCCTCGTTCTATCCGTTGAACTACGAGCGGAATAAAAGATGACCTAAACCCTTGAATTTTACTATAAAATTGACTTCGGGTAAAGCATCGTCGGGCTGGGTTGAAATTTATAAAAAATGATGTATTATTATGCCATTCTCGAACATTGACAATAAAGCAGGGGGTTAATGGCAAAGTACTGGATAATTAAGAAACGACCTTGGCTGATAAAGATACTGTGGGGCTTGGCATCCTTAGTATTCTTACTATTTTTAATCCCTATCACTACCTACTATTCCCTCTACTACTACACCGGCAACATTCCATTTGTCGGCAACCTCAAAGATGATCATGGCAATCTATTGGATTTCGATAAACTATCCAAAGATAATTTACTTAAGTCATCAATGGTGAGAGCTAGTGATAATAAAATTATAGGCAGATTTTTTTATGAAAATCGCGACATGGCTATAGTTGATGATATTCCCGAGTTGTTAAAAAATGCATTCATAGCAACCGAGGATAAGAGATTTAACCCTAATCGTCCTAAACATTTGCCGATGGATTACTACTGCGATCCAGTATATGGCGGTATCGACCCTTGCGCTATGGTAAGGGCTGGATTGGGCCACTTAGCAAGAGCTCGCAACCTTTCAGGTGCAAGTACGCTGGGTCAACAAGTAGCAAGACAAACTTATGCAGAAGAAGTTGCTGCTTTTAGAAATAGAGACCAGACTGTCCGTCGTAAAATTAAAGAGGCCCGGGTGGCAATTCAACTTGTTAAACACTATCCCCAGGATAAAATTCTTCTTAGCTTGCTTAATACCAGCTGGTTCGGTCACGGAGTAAACGGAGTAAGAGAAGCTTGCCGATATTACTTTAACAAAGAATGCGATCAATTGGTCCTACGCGAAGCGGTAATACTGGCGAGTATGAATAAATCCGCCGCTATATACTGTCCGATCTTTCATGAACCATCGGAACCAGCCGATAAAACAGATGAAGAAGCAATGAAAAAATATCAAGCACAACTTGATATTGAAATAACCAGAATCGCCCGCATGCGCGAAAGAAATAATTCAGTTTTAGGTAGAATGTTAGAGGATGGATATATAACCCAAGAGCAATACGACGAAGCTTCATTCAAAAAAGACGAACCTCGTAAGCTCGATCTCCTGAATATTCAACCATTGCAAAATCCGGGTTTGGGCCATGTAAATCGCTTTGTTAAAGAATTTGTATTGGGTAGCGGATTCGCAGATAATCAGATTACTCATACCGATGGCCTGCAAATTTACACAACCATTGATCCTAAAATCCAACACATCACAACCGAAGAATTTGAGAAACATATTGAAATGGTAAATCAAGGAATAGATCCTATAAATCAAATTCAAGGTGCCTTTGTTGTCATTGAGGTCAAAACTGGTGATATTGTAGCTTTAAGCGGCGGATATGATTATAAACAATCTCAGTTTAATCGTGTTTTTGCTTATAGATCACCGGGATCGGGATATAAGCCATTTGTATATGCCGCGGCCATGGAAAAGGGATTCGATTTATTTGATAAGTTTTGCAATGTCCCTTTTAGCATGAGGGGTGGTAATGGCAAAGCATGGTCTCCTAAAAATTTCAAAGAAAAAAGTCCTAGACCGACTGATTGTAACCGTGATCTGGCCGAGGGTATTATCTACTCTCTTAATCTGGAAACATTGAGCATCGCTCGCCGGATAACCATGGACCCAATCATAGCTTTATCCAATAAATTAGGAATCTGGGGAAACCCAGGAATAGTAAGAGATTCGCATGGTGATATCTGGTTTAAAAGACCACGCTACGAAATTAAAGGCGGACTCGTACCTCTATTGCCTACAGCAATCGGTGCCTCTGATGTAAATTTGCTCGAACTAGCTAATGCCTATACCGTATTCTTTCGTCACGGTATTTACAAACGACCGGTGCTGATTCGTGAACTTACCGACTTTAATGGCAACAACATTATGACTACAAAAGAATCATATGAAGAAAGAGTTTTATCGGAAGAGACGGCCGATAAAGTTGTGGCCATGATGCGGGTTGCTACAAAAGAAGGCACATCTAAAATTTCGATGCGGAATATCAAACAGCAGGTTGCTTGTAAAACTGGGACATCGGATGGTCCAAGAGATGTTTCGATCTGGTGCGGTTCTCCGGAATATCTAATTGGCATCAGACTTGGACGGGATGACTATAATATAATTGAGCTTCCTGAATATATGAAAAAAATCAGTGGCGACACCGAAATGCAGGTTTCCGGTGGCTGGGTTGTCGGTTTCCTTGCTCGAAAGATATTTGACCGAATCTATGAAAATAGAGAAACCGTCGAGTTTTCAGAAAATATTGAAATGTATAAAGAAGAGATGCTAAATCGTTACAGCCGGCACTAATGCCGGTTTTTATTTTTGAACCAAATAAAAAAAATCAATTAAAAAGCCGACATTAGTCGGCATCTGAAGGTAATCTGATACTTTTCCTGAATTGATTTTCTAGACGGTCTTGGCATTGCTGGCAGTTAGCCACATGAGCTAGGGCAGCATAATTAGAAAGGTTAGTATCCGTATGCATTATAGCTTGATGCCTTATATGATGTGATAGATATTTTGGTTGATATCCAAGCCAGTGTCTGAATAAATTTAGAATTTCTATTTTATCCGAATCGAAGAGCGATGTAAGCTTTTTGGTACTTGTTGGTGACCAACGGTTCCATGGCTTACCTGTGAGCATGATTGTATATGCAGGAAATTTCACTGGTGCCACATAATGCCAAGAGTCAGGATGAGTCATCTCGTATCTGGAACCAGCGACAGCAACCCCAAATTGTGCAACCGGTGGAGTATTTTCTCCTGATCCAAATCCAACTGCATAATCATAAGTGCCATTGATAATTTCCATAGCTGACGGCCAAGGATGAGGATGAAAGAGTGCCTGTTCTCGAGAGCATGGATTAATTTTGTGCAAAGAAAGACGATATTCTCTCCATGGCATCCAAAGTCGATATACGACTGGGTGATGGTAATCTATCGATAAACTCTGCCAAGAATTTTCATTAATCATTAAATCTGGCAGTTCGGCCTTAACCTCATCGAGTAAGTCGATCATTCTAGACCTCGGGTTTAAATGTTCTGGTAAGATTATATATCAGATTAATACCCTAGTCAAGATTTTAGGTTCGAGCCTCTCGAAAAATGAGCTTATATAAACCTCTTTCTGCGAAATGCGATACCTGAAGCTGATTTAAGGTATTGTTCAAAAGCCTCGGCCTTTTCTTGCGTTAGAAAAGCACAATACCAAATTACCTTCCAAGGCTTAAACTTACTTGTGTGTTTATTAGCTCCTGAATTGTGAGATTCTAAACGTTTCTTTAAATCAGAAGACGAGCCAATATATGTTTGGGTTGTATTAGAAATGCTACGAAGAATATAAACATAATACATTCAAAGATGCTAAGATGTTCGTAATCAAGTGTCAAACTTTAGGCAAAGCCATTCGAAGCCTAACGTTGTTGTAAGAAGAAATAGCCCATGCTTCGCTCCTGTGGAGCTACGCAGGGCCATTCTTCACCAAGGGCGAAGAATGGAGCGGGTACGGGGAATCGAACCCCGGCCGACAGTTTGGAAAACTGCCGTACTACCATTATACGATACCCGCAATAAAATATATTCTAACAAGAATCTACTAAATTTTCCACAATTGGGATAGTCCTTGCTTTCAGTTATTATTAGTTTTATCCTTATTTAAAAGTTATTTTAAAATAGTAGATCAGATGCAAAGACGACCGCTCTTGCTCTTATCGATTCTTACAGTATTAATCTCGGCCAACATTCTAATCTTTAAGAATTTGGATGGACTCCATCAGTTAGTCGACTCAGGCTCCAAGATGGCAATTCCCCGCCAAAGTAATCAGTCGGGGAAGTGTGTTCCACCCAGTCATGTCTTTCCCAAAGAGGCCCTAATATCGGATGAACCGTTACCGGAAAAAGTTAAGGATTCGTTCAAAAATACCATAAATATAACGGCCTGCTTTAGTATAGCTAAGCAGGGTATATTTTTCTCCACAGAACCGATGGAATCTGCCGGAACTGGTTCAATGTTTGAACCAGGATTATTCATAAGCGCCAGACATATTTTCTTCATAATGATGATTGAGCTCAATCGAAGAGGTTACCCTTTCTTCATAGATACAAACGGATTGCCACGTAGCGATAGCTTTCACTATACTTTTTACGGTACAGCCAATATAAACGGCCAGGCAGTCAGTTTTCCGCTTGAACTTATTGCGATGGGAGACCCATATCGCCCCAAAGATCTTGCCGTTTTCAAGGCAATCGACCCGCCATCCCAGCTTACACCTCTGGAATTCGGTCCGCCTGCCAACCTAGGGGATATTGTTTACAGCGCTGGGAGAGTAGCTTCATTGAATCCAGCCGACGATGACTTAAATCCTATAAGAAAAAAGGTTTTGAGTGATTTTATTAATTTTAACTTTAAAGGACGCATAAGCGGAATAGTAACTGACATGCCCAATAATACTTATGCCGATTTTAAAAAAATATACAACATAAGAACAGACCTTGAGCCAGGATTCTCCGGCGGACCGGTTTTTGATAAAAATGGCAAAATCATCGGATTGACCATCACCGTTTCTCCCGGATTGAACTTCTCGCACGCTATCTCAGCTGAGGATCAACAATTATTTATTGAAGAACTCAGAGATAAAGGAATACTTTCTAAAAAATAACCCCGCTGTGGCGGGGTTTTAATTTTTAAATAAACCCGATAAATAGGCCCGGCAATACTGAAATCCTAATAGGGCCAAGGACCTGCATCTAATCAAATTTAATTTAAACGAGTTTTTAATTTTATTCCCACCAACAAGGCAAAGAGTGAACTTCTTCTTATGTATACTTTGATCTAGAAATTCATCAGCTGTTCGTAATGCCAGAACTGCCTTACCCGGATAAAGAACATGGTAATTTTCAAAACCAGCATTCAGAATAAAAGGACGATTAGAGTCTGGCGCCAGAGGCAGTTTCAGCTTTACCCTTAGGCCGCCTGATACTATTTGTGGTTCGATGAGATTGTAGCTAGGTTCAATGGTGTCTTTTAAAACTTCGGCTAGGTAATCAGCCGCCTGCCCCCTAAGTATTGGATCATTTATATCTTCGGGACTTTTGGCATCAGTGTTTGTCGGTCCGATCTGGACATAGTCTTTTTTCTGAGAAGATATAACATACTTTCCATCTGGCCCAAAAGTAATAACCGAGTGTTGGAATAAATATTTTTCCTGAACTGATAATTGGAATCCTAATCGATACTCAATCGGCAGATTCAACCCTAAAGGATTAGCTACATCCTGCATCCACGGTCCGGCACAATTTATGACTGTTAAGCCCCCTTCATTTTCTACTAAATATGAATCTTTTCTACCGTCAAATATTAACTCGGCAGATACTATCCTACTTCCTTGAATATGATAACTTATTTGATCAGGATAAGTTAAAAAATGGAAATTATGAAAAGACGCTACCTCTCTCTTTAATTGATAGAGTAGATCATTCGGCTCTGCGGTTAATTCATAAAAACCAAGTGCTTCATTGAAATAACTTTTTCTCAAATTTGGCTCCATCTGTTCAAGGACCATATTATTTATCCGGAAATGCGGCTGGTAAAAATTACCGAGTCTAGTTGAGGTCGTCTTGTCGTATAATTCCATTAACGGCTTAAGAAAACCGTAAGAATATGGTGATACATCATTAAGCGGCATTATAAATAACTTGGGACGAATAATATATGGAAACATATCAAGCCATCTGCGACATTCGTGGGCCGTAAGCTCCACCTCCTCTCTATCGAAACGCAGATAGTCAGCCCGTGGAGCCAAAAGACCAGACATGTAATGCGCCGTCTTGACCTGGTTTCGTTCTATAATCACGGAACATAATCCCCTTAAAGCAGCTTGTCTGGCTAAGGCAAGACCCATAAATCCCCCGCCAATGATCACTAAATCGGCTCTAATTCTATTGATATCAGCCAAGGCATAACCTATTTTTAAAGGTTCTTTCGAATTAAATATATCAGATGGGTGTAAAATTAAAACCCCGCCGCGGCGAGGTTAACTTCCTATCATCTTGGCTATTTTCGGAACAGCTTCCCAGCCAGCTTCCCAGCCGATATTGATACCTTCGGCTATCTCATCTTTGGTGAACTCACTAAAATGTATACGCGGCAATGGCCTAGAATTAATAAATAAGAAGTCGATCTGCTTTTTATTGCTATAAGATAAATTATCAAGCAGTAATCTCATTTCCTGTATATATCGCCATATCTCTATCTTGATTTCTTCGTTGATGGATTTATGATCAAGGAATTCCTCTAAACGATTCAGGCCCTCTTTTTGCTTGGCTAGATGCCCAAGATCATTGTTTATTCGTAGATAACCAAGCATGGCCTTACGAGTACTTTCCGAAACGCTTATATCTAAAGAGCGGTTCAAGGATTTTAACCAATTATCAAACTGGACATCAGTCGTTGCCTCAACGCTAGAATTATAGTAAGGAATAACGATTTTAGAATATCCTTGACTTAGGGCAAAATGAATAGGTATATTGCTTAAAAAAGCAGTATCTACTACATAATCTCCATCATCAGTTCTTCCAGGATTGAAATATGGAAGCCGAGTACCGTTAACTATGCCCTCGACGAACTTTCGGTTTCGAATATCCTTGGGTAGATCGACATCTTCTGATCTAAAATTAGTAACACTCACCCAGCCCTTATTGTGCCAGCCATCAAGATAAAGAGGCGGTTTTGATAATATCTCATCCAGCGTCCAGCCGGATTTATTCAAATTAACAGCCGGTATTTCTATTTTTATAGGAGAATTAAAAATTGCTTCAAAATCAAGCTTATCTAACAAAAGGTTGACGAGCTTATCATATCTGAAGAATGATTCCGCCTGAAAAAGATCTCTAATAAATTCGCTCTGGGCCCAGAAAGCGAAACCGGATACTCCTACTCTGGCTGCTGTTCTTATATAGGGATTATCTATGGCATGAGTAGGGAGAAGCAGGCCCAAGGTAGCGGCAATGGTCAATACTCCTCTGTTTCTTATTTTCGGATTCAAGCTGGCAAACTGACTTTTCCTTAAATTAATCAGTAATTCTTCTATCTCTATGAATTTTGCTTCCGATCTTTGTATAGCAACAGAAGCGGCAATACCGCTGGCAGAACTGGTAGAGATAAAATCAGGAGGAGAAATCAGACCTCTCTCTGAGGCATCATGTAGGGCATGAAAAGTACCTACAAGTGGAGCTAACCTGGAAAAACTACCAGGTGCAGTTATGGCATATTTTTCCATAAATACTTTCCTTTTCAAAGTACCAAGTCTATCTTGGTTATATTCCTATTTTTTTTGTTGGTCAAACTGATCTATTCCAATATAAAACCCCCTGTCCGCCTCCGTCAGTTGACGGATGGCGGAGGGGGTTTTATATATAGTGTTAATTATTAGTCGCTAGCAACTAATAACTCTACTTCTTAACTGCTTCCTTAAGCAATTTACCAGGAGTAAACCTTGGCTTTTTTGAAGCTGCGATATGGATAGTTTCCCCAGTCTTTGGGTTTCTACCTTCTCGAGCTTTTCGATCAGCAACCTTGAAAATACCAAAGCCGGTGATATTAACCTTCTCACCCTTGCGAAGATAATCGGTTATTTGATCGGTAAAACCATCGAGCCACTCGGCTGATTGTTTCTTGGAAACATTGAATCTCTCGGCTAATTTTTCAATTAGCTGTCCTTTTTTTATTGGCATGCGATAATTGTCCGCGAACGTAGTGAGTGGTTACAATTATCAGCACCCGCCTTGGGCGGGTTAGATTATTACCTACCACTTCATTCTTGGACTAACGATTACTTTCATCAAATTCTAATCGACCTTTGCCTTTAGAATTTTACCTAACCCTTCAATTATCTAGGTTTTATGAGGAAAATGCAAGCCCCTGTTGATAAACCCTCAAAATACCTAGGTTTTTTAAGATATTGACTTTTTAATTAAAATATGGTACAATTCAAGAAAGGGGTGGGTCATGAGAGATTTCGAAAGAAAGTGGGCTGAGGCTCACAAAGTATCAGATCGCTATTTCCTGTCATTCGGAGCAATCGGCTGCTCGGCGATATACCTTTTCGCCGAGGTCATCAACTACTTGGGGTAAGGGAGTTCAACCAACCCCAAGCAAAACCCGAGACCAACGCGGTCCCGGGCTTTTTGTTTTCTATAATCACAAAAAACAAGAAGCTGAGGTAACTGTTTTTGAGGAACATCCCGCAGACGATTTGGATTGGTTCCGCCAAAGGCGGACAAATCGTCGAGGGGCCAGGCGAAGGTTCCCTGGAGGAACATCCAGGGAATCGCCTCAGAAGAAAAATCGGCCGACAGAGATTCTAAAAGCGGCTAAAGCACGCTTTAGAAACTTCTCTGAGACTGGAGCCGATTTATTCTGTTTCCGAAAAGACGGTTACCTTAGCTACTACCTAGCGTACTCAATAGCTCGAGTTTCACGAATCACATTCACCCTTATCTCCCCAGGATACTTCATTTCTTCTTCTATTTTTTTGGCAATATCTTTCGCCATTTTAAGAGCCCCTAGGTCATCAACCTGATTAGGAGTAACAAATATCCTTAACTCCCTACCTGCCTGGACAGCATATGATTTCTCTACACCTTCAAACGATTTAGCAATTCTCTCAAGTTCTTCTAGTCGTTTTATGTATATCTCAACGGTATCCCTTCTCGCTCCCGGTCGTGCACCAGATATAGCATCGGCGGTTTGAACTATTCTCGATTCAAGAGTCGCATATGGAAATTCCTCGTGATGAGCTTCCATGGCTCGAATAACTTTTTCATCCATTCCAAATTTTTGAAGAATCTTACGGCCAATTTCAACATGGGTTCCCTGGACTTCATGATCAACAGCTTTTCCAATGTCATGGAACAATGCACCCTTCCTAGCAACACTTACATCAGCTCCCAGTTCGGCTGCAATCATCGCCGCGATATGAGACATCTCAATCGAGTGCAAAAGGACATTCTGACCATAACTGGTTCGAAAAGCTAATCGTCCTAAGAAATAAGTCAATCTTGGATCAACTGCACCAATACCGGTTTCAAATAGTGCCGCTTCCCCTGCCTCCTTTATCTTGTCATTTATTTCATTCTTGGCTTTTTCAACCATTTCTTCGATCTTTGCCGGATGAATTCGACCATCAGCAATAAGTTTGTCGAGAGCTAATTTAGCTATCTGTCGCCTGACCGGATCAAATCCGGAAATTATTAGCGCCTCGGGAGTGTCATCAATTATTACATCAACACCCGTCAATCTCTCTATGGTTTTTATATTTCGGCCTTCTTTTCCGATAATTTTACCCTTTAGTTCATCTGACGGCAGACTAACCACTGTCGACATGGCATCGGATATTTGAGATGCCGCATATCGCTGAACCGCAGTGGTAACAATTTCTCTCGCTCTTTTATCAATTTCCTCTTTATTCTGCTGTTCAAGCTTTATCATTCTTTTGTAAAGCTCATCCTTTGAGTCTTCCTCGACTTTATTAAAAAGTTCAGTATGGGCCTGCTCCCTAGTTAAACTGGCAACCCTCTCAAGCTCAACTATTTGCTTCTGCCTGTTCTTTTCTAATTCCACCTTCAAATTAGCCACATCTTGGGCTTTAGAAATTAAAGTCTCTTTTTCAGTTTTTAGTTCCCTAGCTCGAGATTCAAGCTCATCTTCTTTTTTAGTAAGCAAATTCTCGATCTTGGCTAATTGAGCATTGCGATTTTTCTCTTCTTTTTTAGCTTCCTCTAATATCTCGATGGCCTTATTCTTGGCTTCAAGGAGAATATCCTGAGACTTAGCTTTTGAGTCGGCGAGAATTGTTTGGGCCTTTGATTCGGCCTGACTGGCGCTTCGGCTAGATATTACATGCCGTGCGAGATAACCGATGATTATTCCCGGAATTAACGCTGAAACTGCCGCTATTAGCGGGCTTAAACTTGAAAACATTGTTTTGTGAAGTTAAATTGTACATATCGCCGCGAGTTTATCGCAGTGTGTGATAAAATTAACCGAAGTTATTAAAATTAAACTTGATTCTATTGTAACAGAGGTTTTGTTTTTATGCAAATCGCTTTCGCCTTTCTCAATTTTTGATCACCTCCTCACCTCATAAATTTACTCAGAATAGCCCAGATTTTATTCCGCCAGCTGACTGACCAAAATAACAGGTACCCTCACTTGCCCCCACCGCTCGAAGCGGTGGCGTTCGACCTATTATTTTGGATAAAATCTGGACTATTCTTCTTAAATTTATTCGTCTCGTCAACTGACAAAAATTAAGAAAGGCTACGCTCATTTAATCTACTGGGGTTGACGATATTTTTTCATTATGCAATATTATGGACAGTTTTTATCTAAGGAGCGCATTGATATGGGATTTTTGATCGGAGCGATTTCTTTCATACTTTCAATCAGTTGTTATAACTATTGGTCATCCAATCCAAGTGGTCCAATGATGCATTGGTATCTTACTCTCGCAGGAGGTTTTCTTCTTGGCAGTGTAGGTTTTTTTATAAATTTATATAGATTATTTAGATCGGTGTTAAATAAGTTTACTAATAGCTAGCCCTCGCGGGGCTTTTTTGTTGGATAAATCCAGCAAATAATCGCGTAGCCCCGCTCATTTCGAATCCTTTGAGCCGCTTCAATACAAATTCAAGATATTTATGACATTTTCTTATTGAATACAAAATTGAGATGTAGGTTTTACGAAGAGGCTCAATTTTTATTCAAGAAAATGAATAAATATCGCAGTATTTGTTGGTGCGGCGAGTCGGATGAGAAATGAGCGGGGCAGAAGCGATTATTTTGTGATATACTAACTCTATGCGACCAGTGGTACTCACAATTTTGGATGGCTGGGGATATTCGACTCAGAAAGTCGGCAATGCGATTATGAATGCTCGGAAGCCGAACATGGATTTTATAATGGCCAATTATCCCGGCCTTCTCCTTCAAGCTTCGGGTAAGGCCGTCGGCTTAACTTGGGGCGAAACAGGAAACAGCGAAGTCGGCCACTTAACCATCGGCGCCGGCCGAACAATCTCTCAATACTTAAGCAGAATTAACAAGGCCATCGAAACAGGTGAGTTCTTTAGTAACCCTTCGCTGACCCAAGCAGTAAGTCATGTTCAGCAAAATAATTCAAAACTTCACATTGTTGGCCTTTTAACTTCTGGCTCTGTTCATGCTTATTTTAATCACATCTTGGCCTTAGCCGATTTTTCTAAAAGACACAACCTAAAGAATGTTAAGCTCCATCTCTTTACTGATGCCAAAGATTCCGGATTAAAAGAGGGTAAAATCCTTCTGGCTAAACTAAGCGAATACCTCCAAAATGATTCAGAAATAAAAATCGCCACAATCATAGGACGAGATTTCTCGATGGACCGTAATAACAACTGGGATCTCACCGAGAAGGCCTATAATTTAATGACAGCCGGCAATGGCGAAAAAACCGATAACCCCATTGAAAAGCTTGAAGAATATTACAGTCAAGGACTTCATGATAATAAAATACCACCATTACTAGTAGATCCGACTGGCTTAATTGAAAATAAAGATGCTGTCTTATTCTTTAACTTTAGGGAAGACAGCATGCGCCAGTTAACCAAATGTTTTATCGATAAAGACTTTGATTTTTTCAAAAGAAAAGTATTAGATAACCTGCTCATCTTAGCCATGACACCGTATTTAGAAAGCCCTGATCTGATAACAATTTTCCCAGCTCCTGAGATTAAAAATAGTCTAGCTGAAGTTTTAGCAGCCAATAATAAAAAACAGCTTCATATAGCTGAAACAGAAAAATATGCTCATGTAACTTTCTTTTTCAATTGTCTCAAGTATCAACCTCTTTTAGGTGAATCGGATATCTTTATAAAATCAATCAGGAAACCAGAGATTGAACCGGAAATGATGGCCAATGAAATATTGGCTAAAGTAATAGAAGAGTTAAATCGAGATTCCTATGATTTTATAGTAGTAAACTTCGCCAATGCCGATATCGTTGCCCATTCCGGTAATCTCGAAAAAACAGTAGTGGGTGTGGAAACCGTTGATGCCTGCATAGGTAAATTAAAAGAGGCCGTTTTCCAAAAAGACGGCATCCTTATTGTAACCGCCGATCATGGCAATGCCGAATCGCTTACTTCTCGAGTAGGAGAAGAAGAGTCAAAGCATAACATAAGCCCAGTGCCATTCTTTATTGCAGTTAAAGAATATGAAAAACCAAGAACAGAAGAAGAAATAAGCAAAAATTTTTCTGGTTCAAGCGGAATTATAGCCGATGTCGCACCGACGATACTTCAAATAATGGGTATCCCCCAACCCGCCGAAATGACCGGAGAAAGCTTGTTCAAGGTTTTGATCTAAAATATACAAAGGGCATTTTTGCAAAAATGCCCTTTGTATATTAATCTGGAGAAATGGAAAAGTTGACTGAACAAATTCCATCAAACCAAGAAGAAGGTGAGATGGATATAGAAGCTCAAGAACTCCAAGTCGAAGACCTGGACTTTTGGACACTTTCATTTTTAAGTGAGCACCTTGATATGCCCGAAAGAATTGATTTTGATCCGAGTGAAGAACTAGAAAAAATTAGAAAGGCGGTCGCTGAATCGCCCAAAGAAGAACAATCACAACAAAGAGTACTATTAATGGCAAGCTTCAAAAAGAGACTCAAAATACTCCGAGAGAATATGGCCCAAGCTCAATTAGAACTGGAACATTTCATCCGAGAAAACCCGCAAGTCGATAAGAAAGAACTCTTGCTAACAGTTCAAGAGATCGCCCATCGAAATAAAGTTTCCGACCAAGTAGGAAGTCTCGACAATGCGGTTGATTTATATCTTCAGGCGCATAGTAATATAGTTGATACCGTTAAGAGTTACAAAGTTCGCTATTACGATAACTGGCAAAACAAACTTTTTGAAGATTTATTCGGCTACCCCCCCCGTGGCCAAATAGCAATAGAGACTATGCCGATAAATATATATATTAAAATCGGTAATATTGAAGATTATGTTATTGCCTTTGGAGGATCAGAAGATATAGCAAGAAATTCAGGCGGAGCATCGCTACAAAGTGAATTTCCAAAAGTTAAAACACTATCAGCAAAAGTTTTAATAGAAAATACTAGTTTTACCAATCCTACATATTCAGAAGGAAAGATAAAGCCCCACGAAGAAGAACATTTAATTCATAAAAATATATATCCCAGATCAGCATTTGTTCAAGGTGAACAAAACTGGCTGAGAGATGTAGGAAGCAACAGAGAGATAGAACTACCTTTATTCAATCAAGCTATGCACAAGTCTATCACTAATATATTCTTAGCGAGTTGGCTATATGCGGCTAAAACTGAAATTTTGGCTTATATGAAAAACGGTAGGAGTATAAGTTTTATAAAACAAACACTTGCTGACCCGCACGGTCTATATAATTTTGAAGACAACGGCAAGGAGTATTATCAAAATTGGTTTTTAGGTCATTTGAGAAAATCTGGGATCAAAGTACAAGGACTAGATAACCACCAGCTAACCGATGAGGAGATAAAAATAATTTATTCTGGTGCACTAGAAGAAGCATGGCATAAAAGATACCTACCAATGTTCGAAAAAGTATTTCAGGCCTTAGAAAAAATATTAAGTAACTATGGTTCAGATAAATATCCTGAAATCATGAGACTTCTAGTCCAGGAGCCGATTAGTAAATGGCCTCGGCTTGCTAAAATTTTATCTTAGCTAATTATTCCGCCACCGAGCATCTCTTGACCTTTATAGAATACGGCCGACTGGCCGGGAGTAATTGCTCGTATCAAACTTTTAAATTTCAAGCTACCATTTTTATATAAAATGGCTTTCTCGGATCTGCTGCGATAACGAATTTTTACATTGACTGGAGCTGGCAGTTTCGGTTTGTTAATCCAACTAATGTTGGATATTTTGGCCTCCCTACCTCCAAGATCTTTCTCTTTGCCGACATAAATTATATTTTTCTTAAGGTTTTTATCAATCACATAGTATGGTCCCTGGCCATTACCAACATTCAAACCGTGTCTTTGGCCAATAGTATAGTAAAAGGCACCGTCGTGTTCACCGACTAAATTACCATCTTTATCTATAATTTTTCCTTTTTTATTTTTTATATATCTTTTTAAAAATTCCTTCATATCCAAGGGCCCGATAAAACAAACTCCTTGACTATCTTTTTTGTCATGATTAGGTAGGCCAAATTTTTTAGCCAACTTTCTGACTTCTGGTTTTACATAATCTCCGATCGGAAAAATACAATATTTCAGCTGTTTTTGAGTTAACGTCCACAAGAAATAACTTTGATCTTTATTCTTGTCTTCGGCCGTGTGTAAGCTGAAAGGGGTGGCTCGGCTGGGGGACCCCCACCGCGCGAAATGATAATGAGCACGGTGGGGGTGTGCCGAGACAGGACCCCGTCGCGATTTAATTCGGATATAATGACCGGTGGAAATATAATCTGCTCCTTCTTTGAGTGCTTTCTCCAAAAATAGCCCAAACTTTATCTCTTTATTGCACATTACATCGGGATTGGGTGTTCGGCCAGCCCGGTATTCACGAATCATGTAATCCCCCACTTCTTTTTTATATTCTTTAGAAAAATCCCAAGTCAAAAGTGGTATTCCCAATACCGATGCCGCCCTTAGTGCATCTTCCAGATCGCCCTGCCACATACATAAACCAGGCCATGGTTGCCAGGGACGCATAAAAACTCCGGTTACATCAAAACCCTGCTTTTTGAGTAGCGCCGCCGCAACAGAAGAATCCACGCCACCCGACATGGCTGCATATACTTTTAGTTTTTTCTTCGCCTGACGAATCATGGTTTTAAAACATAGTATAAAACAAATTTTTCAATTTATCCACAGAGAGACTTGGACTTATTTAATGTACTGATAAAATATAGAGATGAATCCCGTTAGAGATAACCCCTGCCTGCCGGCAGGCTAGCGGGTTTACATAACACGCTATAGTTTAGATACTGCATAGTGTTTCTTGCCACCATACGGTGGTAGTAGGTGCTTGCACTATCTCTAACGGGATGAACAACACATGTAAAACTTGTGACAAAGAGGCCGAAGGTTACAAGTGCGCCGATTGTGGCGCCGAATCAAAAGAGCATGATGAAATGCATACCTGCGGAGATGACCGATGTCAGCCAAAGTGTGCAGAATGTAAAGAGGCTGAAGAGAATTGCACCTGTCCCGCCCCTGCAGTTCAGATGTAACTAGGACTTACGCGCTTGAGCTATGAAGCCCTAAGATTACGTGGCTTAGCATAGCTCAAGCCACAGGGGTTTGACCAATTTCTTCGTTAAAATCTCCGTTTTATTCTCGCCGTACTATAAGTACGTCTCGAATCAATACTCGATTTTGTCTCGAACTTGATTAAACGCGTAAAGTCCTAAGAAAAGAAAAAATCCCATGAAATGGGATTTTTTAATCAAATAACTTTAAATCTCTCATCATCTTGAATTTACGGACAAAATCTACTGTTTCTCGGACTGCTAAACTAATATTTCCGGTCAGAGGTTTGTACTTGCTCGGCCCACCGTTGTAAGCCGCGGCCATTATTTCTTGAATCTGTTCTGGAGTTTTGACATTAAGTATTGATCGACCCTTTTTAGTTTTATCGGCATTATTAACTACGGTTGCAAAATGGTCATCGAGAACTAATACTGTAGTCTTAATTCCATTGACTATATCAACCCGGCCAATATCAATATCTTTTATGAGCTTCGCTTCCGGATAGCGCTTAACTATACTTCCATAAGTTCCGGGCATTATTTGGCCCAGACCCAGGGCTCCAGTCTTAGAGTAAGTATATCGAAAGGTCTTATGTTCATTAGCTCCCAAACGAACCAGTACTCTTTCAGCTAGTCTTTGACCATTATCACTGGAAGCAAAAACTAAGGCTGGATCAGTCTGCTCGGTAAGAAAAAGGTTTTTTACAAATGTTTTATCAATGGCTTCGATTACCAGAGAATTAGGATAAGAATGGGATTGAACACCCAGAGCTTCCAGGTCCTTGAATGCCATTTCGGTGTTTTCAACTAAGAATTTTCTGCCTAATTCTATCAGTTCTAAAGTATGGATACCCCTGGAATATGGAACATAGACTATGTCTGAATATTTCTTGCCGGTTTTATCTTCGGGATAAGCAAGATCATCATTAGAAATAGAAAATTTATTACCGATAACTAAGAATCGACCGGTTTCTTCTTTTTTCTGAATCAAACCACCATGCCCTATGTTTTGAGTATTTCCTTCTTTAACTATACTTAAATCCGAATTATGATTATTCCACCAATCAACATCAACCCGGAAATCATTTTGGACATCAACGGGTCTAAACTTTGGCAAATCGCCGGGATTATCCTGGTATGTCCGGCGAGTTGTATTAGCCCTCTCTATATCATCTTCGTCCAGTAAATATCTTTTTTCAAAGACATCGCATGTTTCTTTATCAAGAATCGCAAGAGAAACTTCTCTTCTGACGAGTTTCTGGACAGTTATGTATTTACCTTTCTTCTGTTTCTGTCGTTCTGATCTCTCTTCCATCTTAAGAGAGGGCGATGATTGAAGTATCTCTTTTGCCATTTGAATTTTGGCTACTAGATCGCATTCGGGTTGTAAAATAGTTGAGACTAGATTAGCTCCCTCTACTTCAAAATTGCGCGAAGATAAAATCTCCTGACCTTGTAATCGTAAGCTAAGCAAAGAAAATCCTAATAGCAAAAATATAACCCAAAAAATTAGTTTGAATGTTCTACCCATAACTTCCCCATTCTACTACAAATTTTCAAAAAACGATAAACTAAAACTAACATTTTGAATGTTAGTTTTCAAATCCTAAATGATAGTGAGTAATTCGGTCTATTTTGTCTCGAGTGTATCCAGTCGTATTTCCGACCGTGTGACGCGATGTTCCAATTGATAATGATTATTGGAGAGAGTATCGAGCTTTCGCTCTATCGTTTGCTGTCCTTCGATGATTGTGCCAAGTTTTTGGTCAACATCTTCAAGAAGGGGCCCAACTTCGGTCCCAGTAAAGAGCTTCTTAACTTTTAGGTTGAGTTGTGATTTTACTTTACGGATCATGATCTCACTTTATCAAGCAAGACAGGACTGTCAATGTTGATACGAAGAAAATACCATGAACCCTAGCTTTTTTATTCCCCAACAACCAAGAAAGTTAGGGTCTGGTTTTCTGAATCCTTTGAGCTTCTTCATTACAAATCCAAAAATATTTATGATATTTTCCGTAGAACATAAAATTGGGATGTAGGTTTTACGAAGGGAGCCGATTTTTGTTCAGGAAAATGAAAAAATATTGAAGTATTTGTTGATGAAGCGAGCCGGATGAAGAAAATTAGACCTTAACTTTCTCACAAATTCTTTTCGATATCCGTTGCCTTCCTCTGAATCGCATTGGCATACGAGTTACATGGCGCTGTAGAGCAACGAGAGTTGCCACTATAATAAGCTTTAGAGGCGGCAACTTCGGCTACTCTAGTTTTAGCACTGGCTCCGCCTCGCGCAAGTTTAACTGCCGCCGCCATAAAGGCGTCTTCTATGTTCCATGGATTAGCTTGTCGGCCAAGAATCCTAGAGACTTCTTCTTCGTAAGAAAGCCAAGTCGAGGGAATAAACTGAGCCGCTCCCATCGCCCCGCCCCAGCCATAGCGTCGTCCATTAACAAATTGTGGACAAGAGACAGCCGTCGTATCAATATTAAGACCGAGCCGTCCAGTTATATCCCGAAATGGCTGATGATCACGAGTGTGCATTATTTTTTGCCAGTGTTTCTCGGGAGGATCTTCGGCTCTATTGCAACGACCAACATTTCTTCCAAGTCCGGATTCAACTTCAAGAACGGCAATCAAGTAAGCCGGCCGGATACCAGTAGCAATAGCCGCAAGTTGGCCATACTTTACGGCCTCCTCGGCACTCACTCCATTCTGGGCAAGATAGGTGATCTGACTTCGCAACGCCTCAACATCTTTTTGTGACTTAACGACTAATTCTTGAAATTTCTTCTCCTGACCTTTTGTATCTTTTAGGATCTGATTCTTACTACTTTTATTTTGATCTAGGCTTCTTTTCTCAATGGCCTCTAGGCCCTGTAAGCGTTCAAAATCTGATCTTTTATTTTCTAAACTCTCCTGCTCCTGCTCAAGTTCAGATTTTAATTTTTTCATTTCTTCTATGATACTTTGGAGTTTATCCTGATTAACTCTGAGATTATTTACGACTGTAAAAAAATCGGATAGATCATCATTAGAAAGCAATATCTCCATCAGTGTTTTCTGATCATTCTCATAAGTTAGTTTGAGAAATTGTCCTATGGCATCTTTATGTTTTGAGATTTTATCTTCAGCGTCAGTTATTTTAGATTCGGTATCAGTGATTTCATAGGAAGTCTGTTTGATAGATAACTCGAGACTTCGAATAGTAAGCTCTATCTGCCGTATCTGAGCATTTAGACCATTAATCTCTGTTTCAAGAGTTCTGGCCTGAGAACGATTAGTCTCGGCCTGTTTTTGATACGCTTCAATTTGTTGTTGCAGTTCTTCTATCTGTTGCTGGCGACTAGCTATCTCGTCTTCAACAGCAGCGTTCGTCAAATTAAAAAATAAAAATGCAAAAGTAAAAATTACAATTAGAAATATAGAAACATTCGGAAAAACTTTGAATTTTACATAGTTATTTTGCATTTTGATCTTTAAGCTCTAGATTGTTTAGTATACCAAAATTATGCACACTTTGATATGACGGATGTCCATATTTAGCTTACAATATTAATGTATATGTCGCACACATTCCATTGCCACTTTAGTAAATCATTCCGTTGGTATAAAAATTGGCATACTCATCCCCAACACCAGCACGCCCACTGGTCAATTTTTGTCGTAATTACATTTTTTATTTTATCGTTTGTATCTGGTTCTATAAACTCAACCAGCCAGTTTTATTCAGAACAAAATAGCGCTCTAGCTCAAACAGGGCTTACTTTGGGAATAAGTGGAGATAAATTTACTATCAACGGAGATCCACAATTTCTTCTTTTTATAAGTTACTTCGATGCCATGAACGCTTCTGATGCAATTTTAGACAGCGACTTCGCCAGTCTTCAATCTCTCGGATTTAATGGAATAAGGATAATAACAAATTGGAATCCTCCCGGAAATCCGGGACAGCTCATGGATGTAAATGGAAATTTAAGACCCGGAATGTTAAATCGTTTAATAAATATTATTCAAAAAGCCCAAAATCATGGCCTGATAGTGGATGTGACATTTACTCGAGATACGATTCCTGGTTTATCCGTACCTAATTATAAAAATGGCTTGGTTGCTACAGCTCAAGGATTAACAGCTTACAGAAATTTATATTTTGATATTGGCAATGAGGCAGATCATGATGGCACTACCTGTGGAAGTGCCAGATTGTGCCCTACTGAGGCTAGGCAAATAAGAGACGCTATCAAAGCAGTTGATTCTCAAAGAATAGTAAGCGTATCGTTGAACTCTGAAAGTGGAAACGAACCATCTTATGTGATAAATGGGGCAATGGATTTTCATCCTACTCATGGACCATTCTCAACTCTTAGTGGTACACGCGCTTTTGTATCTGGAGAAAAGGCAGCAGTTCCAGGAAAACCGGTCCACCTTCAAGAACCGGACAGATGCCGATCTAATCCATGTTCTTACAACGCAAATGCTTTTATAACTTCGGCTACGGATGCAAAATGCTCCGGAGCAGCAGGGTGGAATTTTCATACCAGAGCCGGATATGATTTAACCGCTAATACGCTATTCAACTCGTGGCTTGATCCAAACATTGAGAATGGAGTGGTAAATGGTCTAGCCAGCTCTCTAGCCAACACGAGCTGGAATAGTTGTGGTAGTTCTGTCCCGCCCCCACCTCCACCAACCGGACCGCCTCCTCCATCTCCAAACGGTGTATCAGGACAATATCAATGCAGTCCTAGTGGTAGAGATGTTCCAGGATATATCGGTCTGGCCGGAGCCAATGCATCTTTCGTCGATCCAGCGATCTTATCACCGGGCTGGTATTGCGATGAAGATTCCGGAATTGATGGAAGTGTAACTGGACTGAATTTTCCAGTTCAAGCAATTTTAACTTGTAGCGCATCATCGGGCACAGCTTTTGTCACAGATGATGTATGGAATAAGTGTAATGATACACCCGGTTGGGATTTTTCTACTTATCCGCCGACTAAAAATGGCCAGCCGGTTCAATTTATAGCAACAGTAAATTGTCCCGGCACTGTTACTTTTACCTTAGCTCATGGCAATATTACTGCTGGCGCTTGGACTCAATCTCCAGCAGTTGAAGGACTTGTATGCGCCCGAGGAACAGTTATAAGTACTCAGCCACCACCTCCTCCACCGCCACCTAGTCTAGCAAGTCGTTATCTATTGTTTGCTACACCGGATTTCGCTCCAGCCGGAACAACAATTATCCTTTCCGGTCAAAATTTAGCTCCAACCATTGAATTCACTAATTCATCGGGAACGGTTACTACACTTACCGGAATCTTAGATCCTAACAAGGCAGAAGTTATGATAACCCTTCCTCGTAATCTAACTGCCGGAGATTATACCGTCAAAATTACTGACAGCCCCGCTTCTAACGGAATTCCGTTTAGTGTTACTCCCGGTACTTCAGCGCCTGGATCAAACGGAACAGAACCGCCCATCATTACCAACATAAGTCCGCTATCAACATATCCGGGTGGAAGTATAGAAATAATCGGGGAATTTCTCAGTACTGATGTCCAGTTTTCTGATACCAACGGTCAATCCTCTTACGCCACTGGGGTTATTAGTGAAGATCAACGCGTTGTAATAGTAACTGTTCCGAATGGTCTTCCGGCTGGGACTTATACTGTCTCAATAATAAATCCGAATGATATAACTACTGCTCTGGATATTCTAACAGTCATAGAAGCCCAAAATCCGATTGGACTAAGCGCCCAATCGATTGAACCGCCCACTACCACCTCGACTTTTCAAGACCTCATCTCCAGTGCCTTTAACTATGCCATTATGTTTGTCGGTATAGCCGTCTTTATAATGATTCTCTGGGCAGGATTCTTATGGGTTACATCTGCTGCCAATCC
>Ga0209515_10003522_pt1 | contig 22236 bp, 19 predicted proteins | sample Subgroupgradi54m_FD_187454 | JGI IMG/M metagenome (GOLD analysis project Ga0209515, IMG submission 187454) | Subsurface groundwater microbial communities from S. Glens Falls, New York, USA - GMW60B uncontaminated upgradient, 5.4 m (SPAdes)... ... | reverse complement strand
GAGGAACGCGAGATCAAAGAACTCAATCCTTCTTTTTTTTGTTTCCGCGCCTTGTGGCTGTGGCCGCATCTCAAACAGCTCACCAATAACAACAGTAAAGGAGAATATTATCTCACTGATCTGGTGCGGATTGCGATTGATCAGGGCGAATGCATCGCCTCCATGGATATCAATCCGCTCCAGGCCATCGGGATCAACACCCCCGAGCACCTTAAAATCGCAAAACGCCTTGCAGAAAAAAATTGAGAAAATATCAAATCACTTCTTTCTCCCCAGCATATCCCATGTCCTCTCAAAGAGGATTTTTTGTGTCTCAAAAATAGCCTGATCTTCTAAAATAATACCGTGGGGCATGTCACCGCGCTTAACCGAAATCATAGCTAATTTACCCCTATAGATCAGCGTGTATGTAGGCGCGCTGTCCTGTTTTGTTATCCAGCGACGTTCATCATAGCCAGCCATCTCTCCGCCCGCGCCAATCGCAATGACGCGGACAAAAATTTTATACGCAATACGCGCATTTGTAAATGCGGGATACGCAGTATGCAAATACGGCCTGATAGACGCTGACGAATAAACCATATATTCTTTTTTGGAAAGAGTGTCTGCAGAATCAAGCACATCCTGAAGAATCGTTCTCACTCCCCCTAATCCTTCGTAATATTTCACTGCAGGTCGCTCCTCTATTTCGCTCCAGAGCGATCGGAGTTCGGGCACAACCTCTTTGACTCCGCTCTCCAGATCACGAAGCTCTGATTTTTTCTTCTCTATGAGACGGACGAGTGCTGCCGGATCTTCCGCCACAAAATACTGGTGCTTTGCCTTGTGATAATACGAAACCACGCCCTGTTTTTGAAGAGAGACAAGGGCGTCGTATGTAGTGCCTCGATTTACTCCCGCGGCGTCAGCGATTTTTCGCACGGGTGAAGGACCCATCGAAAGAAGCACTAAATAAACAGCGATCTCCTTATCAGAGAGTCCAAATTCTTCAAGTATTTTTTTAGCGCGTTCCATTTTTCCATGATAGCACCTCCAAAAAACAAAATCAATTGTCTGGCTAATTTCTACACTTATCCACAGTATGCAATTTTTTTCCCTTAAATACTGGAGTTTTAATGTCCGATGGATAGTTGACATGATTATCATTTTGCCGTAACCTTCTCACCAGGACTTCATTCGGGCTTTTCAATGCCCCCAAAAGATCTTTCACAAGGAGGAAGAACGCGTGGGAAAACAAGCGCTTCTCGTAGTGTACGGCGGCGGCCTCGCAGGCGGCGGCACAGCGACTTTGATTCGAGAAAGTCATGCAGGATTCCGCGAGCTTGCGGACACATCAGATACGCGCCTCATCAACGCATGGGGGGGAGTCAATCCTTTACTTCCGACGCCGGACATCCCATTTTTTCTGACTGCTCCGACTCATGAGGAACGACACGTACAGGCGGCCGCATTCGCGGACATGGCAATGGCAGACCTGAAAGGATATGAGCGTGTAATCGTGTATTCCTTCGGTTACACCAGCTTCATGCCTTATGCCTTCCAGAAGTACATTCGGGAAGGCAAAGCTGTATTCATCTGGGGAGATTGCTCTCCTCCGGATACTGATGTGTTGGGCGCGGATATGACTTCGCGTTTTTACGAGCCCGCCTACGAGGGAACCCACGGGATTCTCTATGGCTGGCATGAGGCCATGCCCAAGTCGCGGATTCCACCCAACCTTGCAAGCTATCGCCTCACCATGATGCCTTTCTCGGATGCATACGTAGAGAATCTGAAGGCATCGCGGGAAAAGGATGTGCAAAACGTATTGCGGTGTTTGGGTTTGGACGATTGTTCCTCTCTCATCATAATCGGGAGTTCTGACATCTGGTCCCGCAGTTCAATCGGGAGATGGATGACTGAACACCAAAATACGGATGCGCGTAAAGATACTTCTACCCTGCTGTGCCAATTAAACCGTATTGCCAAACGAGGCAATCGGATTGGAGTTTTGATTGATCCGGCTGCAAAAGAAGTGATGAATGGCCGGGCACACACGGACTCACTGCGGATTCTACCAATGCATCCCCCGCCGATTGCCTACCACGACATCCTGTGCGCCGCGGATTTGGTGATCAACCGGGCATCACACTCGGTCACTTCCGCAGAATGCGCAGCCATGGGAGTGCCGCAAATCATCGTGCCCATGCCGCGGCACGGATACATGAACGTGGAGGATTTCACCGAAGACATCATGGCGCGGCAACTTGCATTGACTGCCGCCCAACGAGAATCGCACCCACCGAACATCATCCCTTCCTACCTCGCGCATATCGCCGGCCAAGACCGGGAATGCGCGCGAAGAGCGGAAAGAGAATTCAATCGGATGCATACGGAAAGAAATTTTTTCCAATGCATCGGGGAATTTCTCCGTTCTTGAAATCAACGGGCAGAGGAGAGAAATCTGTTTCTCTCCTCTGCCGCCCAGTTTTATACAAACAACGCGGCTATTTCTTGTAATTGAGGATGGAATAAATCATTAACAGTTATTGAATTTGGTTATGAAGAATAGCTCAAAATCTATATATTTTCTTGATTTCGATTTGACTCTCTTCGATGGCCCAGCACTATTTCAAGGACCAATGCGAGATGCAGTTCGTATTTTTGGAATTGATGATGCCTGTTGGAATGAGAGTTATGAGGCAGTGCTTGGGAACGGATATACGCCCAGGAAACACGCTCGGGAGATAGCCAGACAACTCCCGGGAAACGCGAATGCTTAAGTAATTTCTGATGCGCTGGAGGACTCTCTTACGAAGGTGAATATAAAAGATTTTGTGTATTCCGATGTAATCCATTTTATCGACCGCATGAGAGAAACTGATGCCCGCATTTGCATTGTTTCATTCGGAAGCCCTGAATGGCAGCATTTTAAACTAAAAAAGAGCGGCATAGATGCTATGGTAGATGATATTTTCATCACCGATCAGCCCGGCTACAAATGGCAGACCATTGCCCGCGAATCAGAAGGGTACGAGCGTATTATTTTTGCCGATGACAATAAAAAAGAGTTGGATGCCGCAAAGAAGCATCTACCGCATCTGCAAACTTACTGGGTGCTTCGCTCGCAGGACGGAATACCAAATCAGATTACTGACGTTTTACATACTTACTGTCATAATTTGAGAACAATAGCATAGAGCAGGATACACATTGAATTATGAATAAAAAACTCTGTGGAATAGTTGAAGGATTCTTCTCCAGTCCGGTCAAGCGCTGGACGTCCGCACAACGCCTTGCCACGGTGCAATTTTTCATACGCGACTATCCCGGTTTCAACACATACCTCTATTGTCCGAAAGACGACCCCTATGTGAAAAAATGGTGGAACCTGCTTTATCCCAAAAAAAAACTCAAAGATTTATTAGAAATAGCACGACTCTGCAAAAAAAACAACATTACCTTCGTATACGGACTCAATCCCGCATTCTCGCTTCAAAAAATACAACGCGATTTTGATACGCATCTGAAAAAGATAGAAGTAAAAATAACCCAACTTGCTTCCATCGGCGTGAATACGTTTTGCATCCTGTACGACGACATACCCTTTGCGTACAGCGTGCTGTCGGGAGAGCAGGATAAAAATGAATTGGCGATAGGACAGATGCAGGCGCGAGTCATGAATAAACTGATCGCATCATACAACGAGACGGGTATGACATTCTGGTTCTGTCCCACGGATTATTTTTTCACGAGAAAAACTCCATATCTGAAAGGACTCATGGATGCCCTGAACCCCGCGATACCTCTTCTGTGGACAGGTGAATCGGTATTTGTAAAAAAGGTGACTAAAAGCATGCTCTCGCGCGCCCAAAAGGTCGCCGGCCCGGAACGAACTATCATCTGGTGGGATAATTATCCAGTCAACGATTGCGAACACACAGTGGGCACATTCCACATCGGAGCATTCAACGCTCCGGACAAAAGCGCGAGGCAAGGACTGGGAGGAATACTGATTAATCCCATGCGAGAAGCATATGCCAACTTCATCGCCTATGACACATTCCATCAGTATCTGAAAAACCCGACAGTTTACTCCCGCGCCCATGCTGTGAAAAAAAGTTTCGAGCGCTACTTTCCCGAAAAGCCGACGGCATATCTTCGCGTGTATACCGCCTTCTCTGACAGAAATATTGTGGATACGAATGCTCAATCGTATATACAGAATATCTTGCATACGAAGAAAGATACCCGCGTGGCAGAATTCTTGCGGCGCATGAAAGCGGACATATCTTTCCTAAAAAAAACTAAGTCGCGTTCGCGCCAGGCACTCCTTTTTTTGAAGTCAACACAGACGCTCATCCGCAAAGCGGAAAATCGCCACTCCCTCTATGAAGCCATTATGCAAAACAAGAAGTGGCACAGACATTTCCGTGAGCTGGACAAACTACCAGTTGTTATGGAAAAGAGATACTGGAATAAATTGTATCGCGTTATGGATCAACGTTTGCGCTACACTCATGGACTTCACAAAGACACGATAGATCGCGCGCATATCAACGCAAGGGATTACGCCTCGTTCAGAAAAATTGCGTCTTTCTACCGGACAGCAAATAAGCTTACGGTTCCGACACCGGCATGGATACGCTTCCGAACTCTGTTGAAAAAACTTATTATAGAGGAGCAAAAATGTTTTCTGTCTGCTATTGACAAACAATCGCCGTTGGAAAAAGTAAAAAGAACCATAGAAAGAAGCCTCCTCAACGGGTATTGACTCCGTCTGTAAACACACAATTCAGTATGATACCATCATCATTATTAACGCGATGGAAATATCATGAAAACAGTATATAGCGAAGCGCCAACACGCATTGATCTTGCTGGTGGGACACTGGATATCCCGCCCATTTACTTGTTCCATCAGCCGGCCATTACGATAAACATGGCGATTGATGCAAAAGCGAAAGTAACAATCTCGACCGCCGACAAAACCGTGATATGTTCTTTGGACCAAAACATCACGGCAGAATGGCAGAACCCCTCTGATATCTCCTGGGACAAACATCCTCAACTGGAACTCATCCTGCGCTTGGTAAAATCATTCAATCCCCATGAACATATTTCGGTTGACGTTCATTCGGGGGTTCCTGCCGGATCGGGATTAGGAGGATCTTCTGCTATCGCCATAGCATTGACCTCGGCACTCGCCCGCTGGTTTGGAAAAGAGCTCCTAGAAAATGAACTTGTAGAATATGCAAAATCAATAGAAACGCAAACGGTAAAAGTCCCGACCGGCTATCAGGATTACTGGGGAGCGGTGCACGGGAAAATCCACGCCTATGAGATGGGACTGAACGGAAAGCCGATCGTATCGCCTCTTGGCTCGGACAACTTTCACGCGGAGTTGGAACGCCATCTCCTGCTTGTCTACACCGAAAAAACGCGTTTCTCCGGAACCAATGACTGGGAGATATTTAAAAAGCGTATTGACGGCGATGCCGCGACGATACGATATTTTGAGGAACTGAAAGAAGCTGCTTTACTCATGAAAGACGCGTTTGGAAAAGAAGATATTCACCGTATTGCCGAAGCAATGAATCAGGATTGGAATATCAGAAAAGTCATGCTCCCCACATGGAGCACACCGGAAATTGAAACCATGATGGGACAAACATTCCGTCACGGCGCTTTTGCCGGTCGGGTATGCGGTGCGGGAGGCGGCGGTTGCAGCGTCCTTTTGATAGATCCTTCAAGGCGGGGAGAGCTTACTTCTGTTATTACTGCGATAGGCATGCGAATCATCCCTGCTGCGATAGCCCAAAAAGGCCTTTCGGTGAAGATGTCTTAGCAGATTTATAGCACAAAATTCACAAGGCGGTCCGGCACAAATATCACTTTGCGCGGCTCGGACACGAGATACGGCTTCACCGTCTCTACACCGCGTGCAGCTGCCGCTGCCTCGGCTTCACCCGAACCTGTCGCAAGGGTCACGCGGCCGCGCATCTTGCCGTTGACCTGCACCACAAGTTCAAATGTCCGCTCTGCAATCATGCGCGGATCATACTTGGGCCACGGCTCATGATGGATCGATGTAAATTTTCTACTCCCTGATTTCCGCATCATCTGCCACAACTCCTCCGTGATGTGCGGGGCAAAGGGTGCCAGCAATTTCAAAAATGTCTTTACATCATCCTGCCCAATTGCCCCCGGATTTTCTTCAAAAGCATTCAATAGCATCATCAACGCGGAAATCGCCGTGTTGTACTGCAGATTCTCTATATCCTCCCCGACTTTCTTAATGGTTTTATGAATCAGCATCTGTACATCAGGGTTCAGGACTTGCAATTTATCTACAGTTTGCAACTTGGCACCTGCAAACTTCCACGCGCGATCCAAAAACCGCGTAATCCCACGGATGCCCGCGTCCCGGAAATCCCCTCCCTGCTCCCACGGCGCCAGGAACATAAGGTACATGCGAAGCGCATCCGCGCCGTACGCACGGATATATTCGTCCGGATTTATGACATTACCCTTTGATTTGGACATTTTGGCGCCGTCTTTGATGATAAGTCCGTGCGCCCTAAACGTGGGCATGGGCTCGTCAAAATCCACCAGCCCCGCATCATGCAGGGCCATTGCCAAAAACCTGACGTACAAAAGATGGAGCACCGAGTGTTCCGCGCCTCCCATATACCGCGTTACCGGCAACCATTTTTTTGTGATAGCTGAATCCCACGCGCCTTTTTTGCTTTTCACGCTTGGGTAGCGCAGATAGTACCACGCCGAATCCAGAAAGACATCCGAGACATCAGTCTCTCTCTTCGCCCATAATTTACATCCCGGACACCGGACTTTGTAGAACTTCTGGACGCTGGCCAGTGGTGACTGATCCGTGCCCGTGGGCCGAAAATTTTTAACAAATGGGAGCTTCACCGGCAATGATTTTTCCGGCGCAGTGTACCACCCGGGCATATCCCTCCGCTCTCCTTTTTTTATAGCCGCGCATGCATCGCAAAAAATCATCGGGATCGGCGGCGCCCAGTAGCGCTGGCGCGAGATAAGCCAGTCACGGAGATGATACATCGTTGCTTTTCGTGCGTGTCCCAACCGGATGCTATATTCCGCGATTGCCTCACGAGCTTCGTCATCCGGCATACCGTCAAACTTACCGGCGCCCACCATATGACCGCGTCCCACATACGCTTCCATAAGCACGGGGCACGTTTTTTCCGGATAGTGCGGACACACTACTATCCTGATCGGCAGATCATATTTCTTTGCGAATTCAAAATCGCGCTGATCATGAGCGGGTGCGCCCTTTACGATGCCGGTCCCATATCCCATAACCGCAAAGTTTGCGATGTAAATAGGCATCTTCTCATTGGTAAGAAAGTTAATCGCATGGCACCCGGTAAAAAATCCCTTCTTTTCCTTCTCTGTGGCATGAAGGTCTTTCGCCTCATCTCCTTTAACTTCCTCAATAAATGCTCTTGCCCCTTGAGCATAGCGTGTCCCCTCTACTAATTTCTCAATGACTGGATGCTCGGGTGCGACAACCAAAAATGTAGCGCCGAAAGTCGTGTGCGGCCAAGTCGTAAATGTTTCTAATGTCATGTTCCCGCCCTCTACCATCCATGTTTCAATCACCCCCTCACTTTTTCCGATCCACTCTTTTTGGGCGATTTTCACGCGCTCGGACCAATCAAGTTTCTCAAGATTATTCAAAAGGCGTTCCGCATACTTCGTGATGCGAAAAAACCACTGATCCAACTCTTTTTTCACCACAATCGTCCCGCACCGTTCGCACTTGCCCGCAATCACCTGCTCGTCCGCAAGCACGGTCTTGCATGACGGACACCAGTTCACTGCCTGCTTTCTGCGATACGCGAGGCCCGCCTTAAACATTTGGATAAAAATCCACTGGGTCCACTGATAGTATTCGGGGTCATATGTTTCCAGGTGTTCGCGCCAGGCAAATCCATTGCCGATCAAACCAAGCTGACGGTAAAAATTTTTCTCCGACACTTTCGCCTGTTTCATCGGGTGCGCGCCGATTTTTATCGCGTAGTTTTCCGAATGAATCCCGAATCCGTCCAAGCCGATCGGCTGAAATACGTCATATCCCTGCATCCGCTTCAGGCGTCCGTAAATGTCCGATCCGGTAAACGCGTACATATTGCCAACATGCAATCCTTCGGCGGACGGATACGGAAACATCATGAGATTGTAAAATGGCTTTTTGGCACGACGAAAGTCGGGCTCGTATGTTTTCGCCGTGAGCCATTTTTTCCGCCACTTGGCTTCAATTTTTTTTGGGTCGTAGCGCATGTTGATATAAATCAATAGATCTGTTATGCATAATTGTGACGGCGGACCCGCCGCAATGTTCTGCCACTGGGGCTCTCATAACACCTCAATTCACAAGGAGATATCAGGGATGTTGGATCTCGGTGGAGTATACACAGGAACACAAATCGTTGAGGCCATTTTCGCGTCTTTCCCCGGCCCGGAAAAACGTGCACTTGAGAATGTTGTAGATTCTCTTGTGTATATTGATCCTTTTGTTAAAAAGAGATGCGGATTTCTCTGGCATAAACGGGAGTGGAAGCCAGATACTCAGCGAAGAAAGTATATCATTTATGTCTCGCGAGGTGACCACGCCCTTGCCGCTCTGAAAATTGGTTCGTTAGCAAACATCCAGAGAAGAGCGAACCCGCCTTCAATCTTTGGCGAATCTGATTTGCCTGAAGAAATGAAGCGGGTGCTATTGGCCCGCTTGCAAAAGATCGGGGTGCCGCAAAAATAGATTCCTTGCGTTTCCCGTCGTCATCTGTGCTGTCGTCTCATACGACAGCGCTTTTATTTCCGCCAGTTTCTTGGCGACTTCCGCGACATATGTGGGCTCGTTACGCTTGCCACGATACGGTACAGGCGTAATATATGGCGCGTCGGTCTCAAGAACAATACGTTCTATCGGTATGTAGCGTACCACTTCGTCATAGTCACGCGCAAATGTAATCACGCCGCCGAATGAGAATGAAAATCCGAGATCCATGAGAGATTTTGCATCATCCGTGGTGCCGGTAAAGAAATGAATGATGCCGGGGGGCGCGTTCAATGTCTCACGCCGTCCGTTTAGTATCATGATTAAATCCGCAAATGCGTTGCGGCAATGAATCATCAACGGCTTTTTTACCTCGTGCGCGAGCGCGATCTGCCGTTCAAACACTGCGCGCTGTTTTATTTTTGTATCTTCGGACAGACGATAATAATCCAATCCGCACTCCCCGATGCCGACAACTTTCGGGTCCTGCGCCAATTTTTTGTAATACTCGTAATCAAATTCCTCTCCCCGCGATGTGAATCCTTTTGCATAAACGGAATCGCCCAGTTCCTCTGCATCATGATACGACTGCTCCGTATGCACCGGATGCAGACCGACTGTCGCATATACACCTTCGGCATACTCATGGGCCGTCTCCACCGCTGCCGCAGACGTATCCTGTTGCGTCCCCACGTTCACCATCCACACGCCCGCATCCAACGCACGCCGAATCACCGCATCTTGATCATCTTTGAATGCGGCAAACTGAGTATGAGTGTGGACATCAAAAAGTTCCGGATTTGGCATATTATTGCTTTGAGTGTACAATCATATTTAACTTTTTACTACGGAGGCAGGCATGGGTGATACCCCACGAGGAATAGGCGATCTTTTGAATTATGTTGAAAAACTGCATGCGCGAATAAGAACCCTGATGGCAGAGAACTCAAAGCTCAAAGAAAAACTAAGAGCGCTTACGCCACAGGAGCCGAAGAGTACAAGCAAGAAAAAGCAGAGATAGAGCTTCAAAGACAGACAGCATCTATCCAAGACGCGGGAACAGATTCCCGCCTTTTTTTATGGTAATCACGCCGTCGTGAACCGCGATCTGCTTACGGATTCTTCCTGCGGTTTCGGGGAGAAACGGCTCAAGCATGATTCTTATCGCATCAATACAGTATGCGGCAATCCCAATCGGCAAAGCCCGTTCTGTGTCAGAAAGCGCCCACGGTTTCGCATCGTTAATTTCTCTATCCATTTCAGAAATAATTCTCCATACACTTTCCAACGACATATTGAGATGAAAAAAATCAATACCGTTTTGATAGTTCATGCGATCCACATCTAAAAATAACTCATCCGCACGTTTTCGATCTCTTTCCGGAAATTGAATCGGGCTTATTTTTTCCCCGAGCGTTGTCACGCGCGCGACGAGATTGCCGAGACCGTTGGCAAGGTCTCCGTTGTAGCGTTGCTCAAATTTTTCGTAGCTGAAGTCGCCGTCCTCGCCCGAAGGAATCTCGCGCAGGAGATAATAGCGCACCAGGTCCGTGCCGTATTTTTGTACGAGGTCAAACGGATCAATCACGTTGCCCAGCGACTTGGACATTTTTTTGCCGTCCACCGTGATGAATCCGTGAATGAGAATCTGGCGCGAATTCGGGATGCCTGCCGACATCAGCATGGCCTGCCACATAGCACTCTGCTGGCGTAAATTGTCTTTACCCGCGATCTGCATGCTGGGCCAAAAATCGCCGAAAGTTTTCTCGTCCTCCGGCCATCCGAGTGTTGAAATATAATTTACAAGCGCATCAAACCAGACGTACATCACGTGATCCGGATCACCGGGTACATCCACGCCCCACGGCATTTTTGCTTTCAGGCGGGAGATGCTAAAATCCTGCAAGCCGCTTTCCACGAATCGCTTAATCTCATTGAAGCGGTGCGACGGCAAGACAAAATCCGGATACGCGTTATAAAAATCCAGCAGCGGCTGCTGATACTTTGAAAAACGAAAAAAATAATTTTCCTCTTCCACGAGTTCTATCTGCAAATTGGGGTGAATCGGACACCGGCCATCTTCCAATTCGGACTCTGTTTTCTCCAGTTCGCATCCGACACAGTACTTGACTGAATAGTTTTTTTTGTAAATGTCGCCTGCTGCCTGACACCGGTGCCAGAATTCCTGGGCCGCCAATTTATGATGCGCGTCTGTCGTGCGGATAAAATGCGTATAACTCAAGTCCAGCGCAGACCGAAGACGGTCAAACTTCGGAGCATATTCGTCGGTGTAGGCCTGCGGATCCTTTTTCTCTTCCAAGGCCTTGCGGTAGATCTTCAAACCATGCTCATCCGTACCGGTATTGAAGACAACTTCTTCGCCCCGGCCCGCATGGTAACGCGCAATCACATCTGCTTGCACCAATTCCAAAGCGAATCCGATGTGGGGCTCGGCGTTTACATATGGTAGCGTCGTCGTAATATAGAATTTTTTGCTTTCCGGATTATTCATAGATATACTGTCTGGTATGACGCTGACAACTCACATGGTCGTTGCCACAGCCGTGACCAAACCACTCGCGCGATTGAATCCTGTCATCGGATTTTGTGCTGCAGTAGCTTCCCATTATCTGTCGGATGCCATCCCCCACTGGGACTACCAGATCCATGCCATGAAGGACAAAGGAGACGGCGAAAAACAGCATTGGAATGCGAGTAAAGCCCAGACATTCCGCAAAGAAGTTATACGCGATGTCCACAATTTTGCAATAGACGGACTCTTGGGCGCTACGGTTACTCTGGCGCTCATCCGGCCCGCCAGTGCGGGCCAATGGTGGTGGGCAGCCGCGGCCATTATCGGCGGAGCACTGCCGGATTTCCTGCAGGGACTCTATCTTTCCGGATTCTCCCTGCTCAAACCCCTCCAGCGCATCCACGACCGGATGCATACGAAAATAAAATTGGGAGCGTATCCGGCAATCGGCATTCCGTTTCAACTCGTCATTGCGCTCGTTGCAGCATCATTTCTCATATAAAAAACGGGGGGCGGCGAGGGTTGATGCGCGAACGATCGTTGATTCAATCCGGAATCAATGACCGTTTCTTTTTATCCCAGTCATTCAGAAGTTCAGCGCCAATCGCGGTCATGGGCACTGCCAGAAGTATCCCGAAGATGCCGCCGAGCTTGACTCCGACAAGAAGTGCAAACACCACAACCAAAGGACTCAAATCCACGGTGCGGCGCATGATGACCGGCACAATCACGTGCGATTCTATCTGCTGTGCCGCCACATAGAGTCCCACCGTGAGTACGCCAAGTAGCGGATCGGCGATAAACGCGGCGGTAACCGCAGGGACTGCCGCCAAAATCGGCCCCACCACTGGGATAATTTCAAACAAGGCCGAAAGAGCCGCAAAGAAAAACGCGTGCTCCACGCCCAATATCGTAAGCCCGAAGAATATCAACACCCCCATAACGGCGCCCAAAAGCATCTGGGTACGCAGCCATCTGCCGAGTTTCTTCTGTGCACGACGCCACAGATCCAACACATATGGTTCGTACTGAAGCGGAGTCACGAGACGCAAAAAGTTATCAATGCCCTTTTCCTGGGCCGCAAGGTAAAACGAGAATACTACGACGAGCATAAACGAAAAGATGCCGCCAAACGCCGCAGACGCCACATCCGCAATGCTACCGCCGAGCTGGTCCAGATATGACGACGGTATGCGGAAGAGTCCTTCCACGTTTGCGGCAAAAAAGGAAATAAGCGGGAGAGTCCCCGCGCGCGCAATACCCGAACGAATCTGCTCCTCAAGGAGCGGATAGGACGTAGAAAACGTCCGGATCTCCTCGGCAAACAAAGGGAATATAAGATAGACAAGCAGGAAGAAAAGTGTCAGGCCGACCAGATATATGATGACGACACCGGCAATACGGGGAATCCTGCGCTCCTTCAGCCATTCAATCCCGGGCTCAACCGCCGATGCCACGATCACCGCGAAAATGAGCGAGAAGAGAATGTCGCGAACGGCAAACAGTGCTACGATTCCCAAGAGCACGACAAAAAAACGGACAATGGTCCAGGTGGAAATATGCAGATATTGCGCCTCACGCTGTGGCATATGTTTTTGGAATAGGTTCTAAAATTCTTTCAGTAAGGACTCAAACAGCGCGCGATCCTTGAACGGGCCGATCATCGCAAGATTCAGATGCTGGGCACGGATAATCTCCCGCGCCACGACCATAACGTCCGCACTTGTCACCGAGTCTATCTTAGCAAAAACTTCATCCACTGTCATCGAATGGCCGGTTACCATCTCCTCGCTCCCGATGAAGTTTGCAACCGCGTTGGATTGCTCCAGACCAATGAGCGTGGTGCCGCGCAAATGATCCTTCACCCGCTTCAGTTCCGCTTCTGGCACAAGTTCAGCGCATATTTTTTTGTATTCATCCAGGGCAGAACGGATGGTTTTCTCCACATTGCGATGGTCCACGCCCGCGTACGTAATCAGAAATCCGCGATTGGAATACGACTCGTGCGCCGTAAACACCGTGTATGCGAGTCCCTCTTTTTCGCGGATTCTGTCCCACATGCGCGCGCTCCACGATCCTCCGAGAAGTGCCGCGAGCACTTCGGCAATGTATCGCTTCGGGTGATTGGCGTCATACCCGCGAAAACCAAGTGCTACGTGCGTCTGATCTGTCTCTTTGTATTCTATGTCCAGCGCGGGCGAGGATTGCTCCTCGCGAACCGCGGGTTTCTGACGCAAGGGTGCCTCACGCCGCACGTCGCCGAATAAATCATTTACCCGGGCAATAGTTTTTTCCTCATCAAAATTGCCTGCGATCACCACTGCGGTGTTGGATGCGACGTACTGATGCGTAAAATAATTCACAAATTCTTCGCGCGAAAACGCACGGATGGTTTTTTCCTCGCCAATCACGTCCCATCCGGCCGGCTGATCGCCGTAGAGAAGCCGCTCCCATACCCACCAGATATAAAGCGTAGGCGTGTCGCGATCTTTATGCATCTCCTCCACGATCACCTGCCGCTCGCGATTAATTTCATCCTCGGTCAACAAAGAATTTTTATAAATATCCGCGAGCAAATCCAGCGACTGGTCCAGATAGGTTTTCCCGGCTTTAATGTGATAGCCCGTCAGCTCGTGGCTCGTGAATGCGTTGGAAATAGATCCCATGCCGTCCAGCTCGTGCTTTATTTCGTCGGGCGTGGGCCGGTTTTTCGTGCCTTTGAAAAACATGTGCTCCAGAAAATGCGATATGCCTCCGATCTCCCGTGCCTCAAAGTCCGATCCGGTGCCGCACAAAACCAAAACCGTCACGGTGTTGGTCCCAACCATAGGTGCGGTTATAACCCGCAGCCCGCTCTCCAATGTAGTTTTTTTAAACATAATTTAGTTTAATGGTATTTCACTAAAAAATTACTAAATTCCTGATGTTTCATTCTATCAATAGCAAGGGGAATCAACCAACGGAGATTCGCTAATACGTTGGACGGCAATGCGCCTGAATCAAACCATTCAACTTTTTCCTTGTCTGCGCTCCTGGCATCGTTCATATCTCCTTCATAGACAAGTGCGAATATATGCATGCGCCATACGTCCGATCCCATTTCTCCGAGGAACACCCACTTATCCGCCTCAGTTGATAGCCCTGCTTCTTCCCTGACCTCACGAACCATGCACTCAAGCGGGTCCTCATCCTCCTCTATTTTCCCTCCGATGCCGTTGATCTTTCCTGCCTGCCACTCCGGATTTCTTTTATGGATAAGAAGCACGCGGTCAAGAGCGGGGGTGAATATAAAACCAAGCGTATAATTCTTCATGCTCCAATCTGTTCTTGAATAAAAAGGGCAAGGTTTTTACTTAACATCCGTTCCTGCTTGGCAGTATCGCGGACACGGACAGTCACGGTATCGTCCTCAAGCGTCTGGAAATCTACGGTTATACACCAGGGGGTGCCGATCTCATCTTGAGCATAATAACGCTTGCCGATGTTGCCGCGATCGTCCCATGCAACACTCAAATTCTGGGACTTCATATTTTTGTAAATCTCCCGCGCTTTTTCCACCAGAGCCGATTTATTGGCAAGTAGCGGAAACACTGCGGCTTTGTACGGGGCAAGACGCGGATGAAGTTTCAAGATTGTTCGTTCGCCATCTTCGACATATGCGTCAATCAGAAAGAACAACATGGCGCGATCCACGCCGCCGGATGTCTCAATCACCCACGGCACGTATCGCTCTTTGCGTTCTTCATCATAATAGCTTAGGTCTTGCCCGGAGAACTGGGCGTGGCGCGACAAATCCCAGTCGCCGCGATGATGAATACCCATCATCTCTTTCCATCCGCCGAACGGCGAATCGTATTCTATATCCCATGCGGCACGCGCATAATGCGCGCGCTCGTCAAGCGCATGCTCACGAAACCGCAAGTGCTCTTTCTTCATCCCGAGTGCCGTATGCCAATTCATCCGCTCCTGCTTCCAGTATTCAAAATGCGCCATTGCTCCGGCCTCATCCGGCGGCACATAGTACTGCAGTTCCATCTGTTCAAACTCGCGCGAGCGAAATATAAAATTGCCCGGCGTGATTTCATTGCGGAATGCTTTGCCGATCTGTGCCACGCCAAACGGAATTTTCACGCGCGAGGAATCAAGAACATTTTTGAAATTTACATGCACGCCCTGCGTAATCTCTCCGCGAAGGTATACTGTGGTTTTCTCTCCCTCAACTGCGCCGAGTTTTGCCTCAACAAGAAGATTGAATTGCCGCGGCTCAGTCCAATCTTCCTTCCCACATTGAGGACATCTTTTTAACGATTGAAACTCTTTGAACTCTTCGGGATGATCCCTATAGTAATCAAACTGTTGAAGATCTGCCAACGCCTCATCCAAGCGAAATCTTTTATGGCATCTTCTACACTCAATCAAAGGATCAGTGAACGCCGCCGTATGTCCGGACGCTTCCCAAACTTTTGGATTCATCATGATTGCCGCATCCAGTCCCACGACGTCATCCCTGTCGTACACCATTGCACGCCAAAATTCGCGCTTGAGATTATTTTTCAACTCCACGCCCAAAGGGCCGTAATCCCACGTACCCGCAAGGCCGCCGTAAATCTCGGATCCCGGAAAAATAAATCCTCTGCGTTTTGCGAGTGATACGATTTTCTCCATCATAGTATTGACTCCAATCTATCACATATTCCCATAAATAAAAAGGCGGCTCAATAACGCCGCCTCATAAACCGCGAACAGATGGGGTCGAGGGTGCTGTCTTGAGGAAACCATCAGGAGGCGCGGCGGCATGGTCTCCGGCTTCTGCCGGAGCACCGCGCCGGATGCTGAGCGAGTGCTGTCGCTGGACAGCACGAGCGTGTTTCCGAGAGACAGCCCCGAGGGGGACCCATCTGCAAAAAACTACTTCACCACACTCCAATCCGCAAACGTCGTCAGTGAATCCTCACGGGTCTCGGAGGAGAGTGGGGCGACACTCGCTTGCCGGTCCTCGCCGGTAAATGCGTCATGCGCGCTGAATCGCGACTCCCCGATAAGCGTCAGCACGCGGCCCGCGTCCGAAGACGCAGGCACGACCGACACCTGAAACGCGCCGATAAGTGCGGGGGTAAGGACTCCGACGCCTGCAGTCATTTTCCCCACCCGCCAGCGCATTTCTCCTGAAGCCGCATCATACGCGATCGCGGCATCCTTGGGATAAATCACTCCCTCCCATTTTATATTGGGTGGAAGAGAAGCACGGACATCCGCATTGTCCAAATCATTGGTAAAATTACGTAGTTCCCACACGACAGTGTATACCGTTTTGGCACCCACTTTCGGCGGCAGAGGGCCGCTCCCGGGAATGGGTGAGGCACGAAACAGCGCGCGGCCCGCGAAAAGAACCACGGACTGCACTTTCATTTCCAGTAAGTCATCCATGCCCAGTTGCGTGCCCTGCAGTTCTTGAGGAACACTGGCCGCACTGATGTGCGCGTGTATCTTCACGCTCAAATTCTTATCAGCGGCTGTGCGCACCGCGGGAGCAGCACGGATAGAGATGCCGAATGTAAGCTCGCCTCCTTCGCCCGGCGCCACACTTTGCAGTTTCTGGGTGCCGCCCGGACCCCAAACAATCGCGTGCTGAGACAAATCAAACACTCCTCCGTCGCCCGCCGTAATGGATGCCGGATCCGCGATATCGCCCTCAATCGCCACCGACACCGAGATATTTTTCAAAGCCACATCGCTATTGTTGCGGTAACGTACTGCCGCGTCCATGCGTTGGCCGGGAATAATGATATGATCGCGGCCTTCGCGCGGTGCCACCTCCACGGAAAGCGGCGTTACGGCAATTCTTAGTTCCTTGCTTGCCTCCCGCCACGGCTGCCATATTTTTGTCAGCTCGTTATAGACACCCACTCCCCCGCGAAACGATTCCACTTCTCCGCTCCCGCCCTGGATGACGCCGCGTATGGTCACAGTCGCGTCCTGCCCCGGCGCTATGGAGCCGATCTTCCATAGAGAATTCTCCGCGTCCGGCTTGGGGTCGCCGGATGCGAAACTGAACCCGGACGGATATTCAACCCGGAGCCACAGATCATTGAGAGATGCCCGCGCAGTGGAGTGCACATGCGCACGCAGAGTGACGTCTTGTTTCTGCGACACGGTGTCCGGCGCATCCCAGGAGAGCGCCAAAGGGACACTCGCGATCGTCACTTGTTTTTCCCCTACCGCCGAAAATCGTGCATGGATATTTTCCGGCCGGTACGTGAGAGTCGCCTGCAACGAAATCGTGTCCCCTTCTTTGCCAAAAAGACGCGTGGCAATCTGCACACTTCCCTCCTCGCCGGGTGCCAGATCCGGTACGGATTTTATAATGCGCGCAGGTGCGGGGCGCTCCACGCCGTCTTCTTCCTGAACCAGCGACCCATCCGGCAGAGCAATTGCCAACTCCACTTCCCGCAGGACCGTTTTTGACGTATTGGCAAAAGTAATCGGGATGGTGAACTCCTCACCCGCTTCAAGAAAATCGCGGCTTTGAATCTTTACCGCAGCTTCAGGCACCTGCTTGCCCAGATACAAAAATACAAACGCGGCACCCCCTGCCAGAAACAAAATCCCGATACCGGCGATCAACAGTATGATACGCCGCATCCCGGCGCGAACGGGCTTTTTCTCTCCAGTATCCTTATTCTTATCCGTCCATCCGGCATCCGGAGCAGCTCCGGAACGGGGAAAAATCACGCGCCGTTTTGCGCGCCCGGAAAACGTGCTTTCCTCTTTTCCGTAAAGATCCTCTTCTAATTCATCAATCTTGCCCATAGAGAGATGACTATAAAACCACCTCTTTGATTATACCGTAATCTGGCAGATGCATGCCACCCGGCATATTCTCCGGATCCGAAGCCCCGGGTCCGCCATACCCCATCACCTGGCGCAGATCGCCATCAAAATCCGAAAAGAATTCTTCGGGATCTTCAAAATTCTTCTGGACATCCAGTGTCTGAAAACAAGCAGTGAGTAATTCCCAAAGAGCAGGATCCCGATCTCCTTCCATGCATTCGCGGTCTATGCGGCTCGCCACATAATGCGCAGCCGCAAGTTTCTCTGCGTTCGCTCGGATGCCATGCCAAAAATTCATAAGCGAGGCACCGATGAGTTTTTCGCGCCCACGCCCCATGACAAAACGCACGCGCGATAAAGAGAGCGGCTCCAGATGCCCACGCAGTTTTGCCTCCTGTTTCTTTATCCCCGCAGCCACGGCGCGCATCTTGCCGTAGTCGCGCGTATAGAGCATGTAGAGGGCATCTTGCTCCCCCACATCCATTTTTTTCAGCACAATCGCATCAGTGGTGTACATGGGTTACGAAATACCGATCCAGATGTTCTCTCCGCCTATCTCAATCTCGCGTTCCGCTTTGAAAACTTTTTTGCCGCCGACTTTCAGCTCGCGGGCATTGATGTCTTTTTTTATCGCGCCCTCCCAACCCGCCAGCACGGCTTCCAACATGGGACTCCCGCTTATCTGGCACCCGATGACATTCTGCGGCTTCAATCCCAGATCGCGACGCATATCCTGCACCGTGCGCACAAATTCCCGCACCATACCCTCTTCTTTGAGTTCCGGCGTAATCGCTGTGTCCAGCATCGCTTCTTTTCCAAATGTAATTTCTTTTACATTTACTTCGTCTTGGATCAACGCGAGCAACTCTTTTTTCCCTTTCAATTCCTGATTGACAATCTGCAACTGCGCAAGCGGCTGGCGCACCCTGATCCCCGCCTCCGCACGCAGCTTCAATGCCTCGGCTACAACAATGCGCACCTGTCTCATATCTGCTATCATCTTTTCTCCTTGCGTCTTTTTTGCCGCCGACCGAGGCCAATCAGTGAGGTGCACGCTTTTTTCTTTAAGAGGCATCTTCTTGCGCAATTCCTGATACATCGCTTCGGACAAAAACGGCATGAATGGCGCCGAGATTTTACAGAGAGTCAGCAGTACCTCTGCCGTGGTGCGCGCAGCCGCATCTTTATCGGACTTCAACTCCGGATGCTGAAATCTGCGACGCGAACGGCGCAGATACCACTGGGAGAAATCGCCAATGACAAATTCCTCAATCGCGCGTCCGGCAGTGACGAGATCATACGTATCCAAAGCTTTGGTAACTTCATCGGTCAATTGCGCCAGACGTGCCAAAATCCATTGATCAAGCACGGATAGTTTTTGAGAATTTATGCCCTTTGGCAACACTTTTTTCACATAGGTATCAAACAGCACAAAGCTGTTCCAGAACGTCATCACAAATCCGCGCAGTTTCTGCGCGATATCCTTCTCGTCAAACCGCTTGGGCTCGCCCGGGCCGTTAATCGTATAGAAATACCAACGCAGAGTGTCTGCTCCGTACTTCTCCATCATCTCACCCGGATTCACCACATTGCCTTTTGACTTGGACATCTTCTGCCCGTTTTTATCCAGAACGTGCCCGAGTGAAATCACATTTTTGTACGGCGTGCTTCTGCCAAGCAATGTCGCCACATTGAGCATGCTATAAAACCACCCACGCGTCTGATCCACGGCCTCACAGATATAATCCGCTGGAAACGCAATTTTCTCTTTTTTGTTGAAGGGATAATGACTTTGCGCAAACGGCATTGCCCCGGAATCAAACCATACATCCGCCACTTCCGGCGTGCGGCGCATCGCACCTTTGCACTTCCCGCACGAAAATGTCACGGCATCCACAAACGGCCGGTGGAGATTCACTTCTTTATGTTCATCCTTTGGCAGTGTACCACTCCTTTTTTTCAATTCGTCTTGAGAGCCGATGACTTCCACATCTCCGCACTTCTGGCATCTCCAGATAGGCAAAGGCGTGCCCCAATACCTCTCGCGTGAAAAACACCAGTCCCGCACATCGCGCAGGAATTCTCCAAATCTCCCATGCTTGATATGCTCCGGCACCCAATTTATTTCTTCATTATTGGCAAGCAATTCTTTTTTCACCGCCGTGGTTTTTACCCACCACGCTTTGCGCGCATAATAAAGGAGTGCAGTCCCGCACCGCCAACAATGCGGATATTCGTGTCTGTACGACTCTTGATGAAAAACTTTATCGCCGAGAATTTCCAAAATCTTTTTCGTTGTCTCCGGCGCTTTTACGGACAAACCCGACAGTTCGCCGAGGCCGTCAATAAATTTTCCTTCTTCGGTCACCGTATGAAATGTCGGCAGTCCAACCTTTTTCCCGAGCTGATAATCGTCCTCCCCATACATTACTGCAGTATGCACCACGCCCGTGCCCTCGGTCGCCGACACAAAATCCGCCGGATATATTTTATATGCAGTTTCTGGTTTGAGTTCTGAAATATTAAAAATTGGCTTATAGGAGAGATTTATTAATGCCGTTCCCTTGATTTTAAACTTAATCTCCTTAAAAGACACTCCATTAAAAACACGCTCTCCGTTACTGCCTACGGGTATTTTTAAAAACCATGCTTCTGCCATAACGTAATACTCATTCCTCCAAACATTAGTTGGTTCAAAATCAGCTACCGGCAATCTTGGGACAACGACGTAATCAATATCCTCCCCAACCGCCAACGCCGCATTTCCCGGCAAAGTCCACGGAGTCGTAGTCCATGCCAGAATATATGTCTTGTCGTCTGTGGTGAAATCGCCGATTTTCTGATTCGGCTCCAGCTTGAACTTCACATACACCGCGGTATCCGTGTCCTCCTGATACCCGAGGCCGACTTCGTGACTGGAGAGACCGGTCTGGCAGCGCGGGCACCAGGGCACGACTTTGAAATCCTCATGCAGAAATCCTTTTTTGTAAAACTCTTTGATAATCCACCAGAGCGACTCTATATATGACGTCTCATACGTAATGTACGGATGCGCGAGATCGATCCAATACCCCATGCGCTTGGTAAACCGCTCCCATTCCTCTTTATAGCGCCAGACGGATTCTTTTGCCTTGGCATTGAATTTTCCGATACCGTAATTCTCTATATCCTGCTTGGTTTTGAAGCCCTGCTCTTTTTCCACTTGTATCTCCACCGGAAGCCCATGCGTGTCCCACCCGGCTTTGCGGGGCACGAAAAATCCCCGCATGGTTTTGTAGCGCGGGATCGCGTCTTTGAATGCGCGCGCTTCCACGTGGTGAATTCCGGGCATGCCGTTTGCAGTCGGCGGGCCTTCGTAAAAAACAAATGTCTTCTTGCCTCTGTTTTTTTTGAGCGACGCTTCAAAGATCCGGTTTTTCTCCCAAAACTTCAGGATTTCTTTCTCTTGCTCCGGCAAACTAAATTGTTTTTTCTCCTTACGCATATATGGAATAATACTGGTTTAAAGCTGAAAAGCAAGAAAAAGCATCCACCGCCGTGGATGCATATGAAATACCTTCTCTGATGGCTATCTTCTGCTAACGCACCTTGTGTCTCCTGTGCATCTCTCTCATTTCACGCCTAAACCGCCTCCCCTCTCTACGCAGTTCATCTACGTTTTTCTGTATATGTCCCTGCGCGAGCATCAACAATGCTCCCCAAACAGGTATCCGCAACTGCGGGCCAATGACGTATCTATCAACAAAAGAGCGAACGGCATGCCTCCAAGTCCTCTTTCTCATCACATAACCTCCAATATGTGTGCGACCGTGACGGCCTTCTCCGTAAGAAATCTAATCACATTTCCTCGGGACTGTCAACGCCCAGCAAATAGAGGCCTCGGGATAGGGTGGCGGCAACTGCGGAGATCAGGGCGACACGGAATTGTTTTTTCGCAGAATCCTCCTCCTGTATCACCGGATGCGAATGGTAAAACTCGTTTGCGAGCTTTGCAAGGCCGTAGAGATAATTGGCAAGAGTATTAGGTGTATAATCCGCGAGTGCATCTTCTATACTCTCGGGAAAACGC
>Ga0209515_10003521_pt1 | contig 22238 bp, 21 predicted proteins | sample Subgroupgradi54m_FD_187454 | JGI IMG/M metagenome (GOLD analysis project Ga0209515, IMG submission 187454) | Subsurface groundwater microbial communities from S. Glens Falls, New York, USA - GMW60B uncontaminated upgradient, 5.4 m (SPAdes)... ... | reverse complement strand
ACAGCCGCGTGCTCGACCTGATCGCGCGCATGCCGCGCGAGGACTACGTGCCCGCCGCCAGCCGCAACCTCGCCTACGTGGACATGAGTCTCCCGCTCGGACACGGCGAAGTCATGATGAACCCGAAGATCGAAGCGCGCCTGGTGCAGGAACTGGAAATCGACCCCCAGGACAAGATTCTCGAGATCGGCACCGGCAGCGGCTACGTGACCGCGCTGCTGGCCAATCTCGGCCGGCACGTGGTGAGCGTCGAGATCCACCCGGAATTCACCGCCGCGGCCGCGACCAAACTCGCGCATCACGGCATACGCAACATCACGCTCGAAGTGGGCGACGGCGCGCGCGGCTGGGACCGCCAGAAGCCGTATGATGTCATTCTCCTCACCGGTTCGGTGCCGATCCTGCCCGAGGCGTTCCGCGACAGCCTCGCGCCCGGCGGGCGCATGATCGCCATCGTCGGCCAATCGCCGGTGATGGAGGTCAAACGTATCCGGCGTCTCGATGCCCACACCTTCAGCGAAGACTCGCTGTTCGATACCGACCTGCCACCGCTGCAAAACGTCATCGAGCCCGCCCGGTTCGTTTTTTGAGGGGTCGGGAAGATGAAGTTTATTCGGTGCGCTTCGTTGGCGCTCAGCACACTCTATGATTGTTTTTTCGCGGTCTGAAAATTCCCCTGCATGATCCGACAACTCACTGTGCATGAGCTGAAAGAACGGCTCGACGAGGGAAAGAAGGATTTCACCCTGGTCGACGTGCGCGAGCCGTGGGAACTGAATATCTGTTCCATGCCGGGTGCGATCTCCGTCCCCATGCGGGCGATTCCGGCGCGTTACCTGGAACTGCCCAAGGACCAGGAGATCGTCGTGGTGTGCCATCACGGCGTGCGCAGCCAGCAGGTGGCGTATTACCTCGAGCGTCAGGGATTCACCCGGCTCAATAATCTGGTCGGCGGTGTCAACGCCTGGGCGCATGAAGTCGACCCGAAAATGCCGACCTACTGAACCGCCCCGGTGCCCCTGCCGCCAGGCATGGACGCACGAACGACCCGTAATTACGCGCATCCGAAGCGAATTTCCGCGCCAGGCGCGACCCAGCCTCGGCGCGGTATGATTAGCAGCTGAACCTGCCGCGCCTGAAACCGGCGGCCGGCACCCTGAACGAAACCGATCTGGCACGGATCAACACATGGCTTCCATGACCGAAAAACGCTTCCACACGCCGCGCGAGGCCGAGACCGCGTTCTACGCCGCGTTCATCAAGCGCGACGTCGACGCGATGATGGCGGTATGGGCGGAAAGCGGCGACATCAGCTGCGTGCATCCGCTCGGCCAGATCGTGACGGGGCGCACGGCGGTGCGCGATTCGTGGGAATCGATCTTCCGCAACTCGCCGGACATGCAGTTCATGATTACCGAACGCTCGCGCACCCAGAACGGCGAGATCGCGGTGCACATCGTCGAGGAGCACATCCGCACCAAGAGCGAACCGCCGACGGCGCCGATGCAGGTCACCAATATCTATCGCCTGACCGAGGGCGGCTGGCGCATGATCCTGCACCACGCCTCGCCGGCCTCGCCGCCCGCGAAGACCGAGTCCAAGACGCTACACTGATTTTATGTTTGTTGTCATGCCCGCGGAGGCGGGCATCCAGGCAGTAAATGGTATCGCGCGCCTTGCGCGCGATCTCAACAGCTAATTGCGGGTGGCTCCGCCCCTGCACCCTGGGTTACCTTTCTTTGCTCATGCAAAGAAAGGTAACCGAAAGAAAGCACGCCCCGGAGCGCGCGCCGGCTTCGCCGGTCCCCTCCGTTCCTCGCCCCACCGGGCGCTCGACCAACTCGCCGGGCGCAAAATACGCGCCTCGGGCTCAAACACGGGCTCGCTTAAAAGCTCCCGGTGAGGCTGCGGTACTCGGCGCGCGCTACGGGTCCCGAACAAAACCAAGCAGGCGTAAGGTGTGCTGAGCAACAGCGAAGCATAGAAAAAATTACTGGGGCTCAGTTTCCGAGCAGCTGCTCGAGAATGCGCATGTTGGCCGCGAGCGCGCCGCGGTTTTCCTCGACCATCTTGCGGCCCGCCTCACCGGCGTTGTCACGGCGGTTGGCGTTGCCGAGAAAATCCGACACCGCGGCCGCGAGTTCCGACGGCGCCTGGATTTGCACGCCGGCGCCGCGCTCGAGCGTCATCTGGCTGATCTCCTGGAAGTTGAACATGTGCGGGCCGAACACCACCGGCTTGCCGAGCGCGGACGCCTCGAGCAGGTTGTGGCCGCCGGTCGGCACCAGGCTGCCGCCGATGAAGGCGACGTCGGCCGCGCCGAAGAACAACTGCAGCTCGCCCATGGTGTCGCCCACCAGAATCTCGACCTCGGCCGCGACCGCACCCGGTGTTTCGCTGCGCAGCGCGACGCGAAACCCGTTCTTGCGGCACAACCGCGCGACCGCGGCAAACCGCTCGGGATGACGCGGCACCAGCACCAGCAGCATGTTGGCGAAACGCTTGTGCTGTTTGAGCCGCGTCAACGCCGCGAGTACCGCCTCCTCCTCGCCCTGGTGGGTGCTGGCCGCGAGCCACACCGGCCGGTCCTGGCCCCAGGCGATGCGCAACACCTCGGCGGACTCGCGCAGGCTGGCCCCGGCGTTGATCTCGAACTTGATGCTGCCCGTCACCTCGACGGTCTGCGCGCCGGCACCGAGCGTTTGCAGGCGTTCGGCGTCGGCACGCGACTGCGCCGCGAAGCGGCTCACCTGTTGCAGCGTGGCGCGCGCCAGCGACGCGAAGCGCTGGTACTTGCGCATCGAGGACTCCGACATGCGCACGTTGGTGACGAACACCGGAATCGAACGCGCGCGGCACTGGTGAAAAATATTCGGCCACAGCTCGGTCTCCATGACGATCGCCATCGCGGGGCGCGTGCGGTCGAGAAAGCGCCTGACCGCCGCCGGGTAATCGTAGGGCGCGTAGCAGTGCGCCACCTTGCCGTTGAAGAGTTCCCGCACCTGCGCCGAGCCGGTCGGCGTCATGGTGGTAATGAGCAGCGGATAATCGGGATAGCGGGCGCTGAGTTCGCGCGCCAGCGGCACCGCCGCGCGCACCTCGCCGACCGACACCGCGTGTATCCAGATCACGCGCGGCGTCGGCAGCAGGTCGATGAACCCGAAACGTTCGGGGATGCGCCGCCAGTAATCCGGGTTGCGCAGCCCGCGCCACAGCAGGCGCAGCAGCACGTAGGGGAACAGCAGGCGCAGGAACCAGTTATAGGCGGCGTGCATGTGACAGGCCCGGTGGCGGATGTTCGGAATTATCGCATGCGCGATGCGCGTGCATCCCGGCGATTTTTCAGCATAGAATAGCCCATGCTCGAGCGCCTGTCCGCCGTGATCATCACCCGCGACGCGGCCACCCTGCTTCCCGAATGCCTCGAAAGCGTCCGCTTCGCGGATGAAATCCTGATCGTGGACTCCGGCAGCCAGGATGCCACGCGCGCGATCGCCAAGCGCCACGGCGCACGCTTCCTGCACCAGGACTGGCTCGGCTACGGCAAACAGAAGCAGTTCGCCGTGGAACGGGCCGCCAACGACTGGGTGATCTGCCTCGACGCCGACGAGCGCGTGAGCCCGGAACTGGCGCATCGCATTCAGGAAGCCCTGCGCGCCCCGTCCTTCTTCACCTACGACATGCCGCGCTGCAACCGCTTCATGGGCCGCTGGCTGCGCCACGGCGAGGGCTATCCCGACCCGAACCTGCGGCTGTTTCACCGCGGCCATGCGCACTGGAGCGACGACCCGATCCATGAACACGTCGTCACCACCGACCCGGTCGGCCGGCTCGACGGCGACCTGCTGCACGACAGCGCCGTCAGCCTCGCCGAGTATCTCGACAAGCAGAATCGCTACACCACGCTGCAGGCGGAACGGATGCACGCGCAGGGCAAACGCGTCACCGCGCTGCGGCTGGTGCTGTCACCGCTCGGGCGGTTCATCAAATTCTATTTTCTGCGGCGGGGATTTCTCGACGGCGTGCCGGGGCTGGTGCACATCGCCATTGGTTGCTTCAACAGCTTCACGAAGTACGCGAAGCTGATGCAGCTGACTCGCTCTGCGAGAGAGTAGCCCGCATGGAGCGGAGCGCAATGCGGGGAAACCATTTTGATCCCGGATTCCATTTCATTTCATCCGGGCTACATAAAACTATTTAAATCTCACGGCGGCGCCCAGCGGTTGGCCGTCAGCAATTCGTAGACCACCTGATCAGTAGCCAGCAGTTTCTGCTCCAGTGAATCGAAATACGCCGGCGGAGGCATTTTGCTGGCGGAACCGCTGTCGAGGCGGTTCTTCAGGCTGGACGTCAGATAGCCTTCCTTCCCGATAAGCCCCACGATGCTGCCGGCGCTGACGAAAGCGTAACCGTCTTTCTTGCGCAGCAGCGAATCCCCGAGCGCACTGAACGAATCCTCGAAACCCAGCAGATCGACCACGGTGGGAAACAGATCGTGCTGCGAGGCCACCACGTCGCTCATCTCCGGTTTGATCCGGCCCGGCGCGTAAACGAGCAGCGGAATGTGAAAACGGTCGAGCGTGGTCTTCACGCCGAACTTGCCGATCGGATGATCCGCCACGAAGACGAATATCGTGTTCTGGTACCAATCCGATTTTTCGGCCGTCTTCATGAACTCGCCGAGACTCCAGTCGGCGTAATAAAGCGTGTTGAGAAAACCATCCTCGGTGAGTTCACCGTGCGGACGCTTCTCGAAGCGCGCCGGCAGACGCGTGAACGGCTCGTGCGTGGTGCCGGTGTAGACATAAGCGAGGAACGGCCGCGTTTCCTGCGCCAGTTTTCCGGCGGTGAACAGGAAGGTGTCGTAATCCCAGCCGAAATCCGAGGTGGCCGAAGCAGGGTAGTCGAGGAGGAGGGGGACGTCCTCCATGCCGTAGTATTCCTGGAAGCCCGCGGCACGCGCGATCGCGTCCATGCGGAACGAACCGCGATGCGAGCTCTGCACGAAGATCGTGCGATAACCGTGACGCTGGGCGATATCGCCGAGCCGCGAAATGTTGGCGAGCTCCAGCCCCTTGCCGAGATACGGGCTGCCGATGAGCAACGGGATGCCTGTCAGGGTCGCCTGCACGCCTTCGATAGAGCGCTGTCCGGCGGAATAGGCGCGCGTGAACGCCAGGCCCTGCTTCACCAGCGCGTCGAAATTCGGCGTAACGCCGAAATGCCCCCCGGCGAGCCCATCGACGTAGTGAAAACTCCAGCTCTCGAGCAGCACGAATACCAGATTGGGATGGACCGGGACCGGTTTCGGCGCGTAATGGCGCAGGAACGGGTATTCACCCTCCGTGATCGGATAAGTCTGCGCGACGATGCGCCGGGCCTCGCGTGGATCGAAAAACCGGTGGTTGACGACGCGCGTGGCGTCGCTGGCCATCACGGCGCTGAACAAACCGTTCAACGTCAGATTGCCCGCCGCCGTGTTGCCGCTCGTGAAAGCGTGCACCACGTTGACCGGCTTGCCGTAAAGCGTCCAGCCGCGCCCGGTCAACACCAGCACCAGGAACAACACGACGAACTTTATCGCGCCACTGCCGGCGCGCGCCGGCGCCGTTTCGCGCACGGCGATACACCACCACAACCACGCGAGCCCCGCGCACAGCGCCGCGTAAGCGGCGACGGCGCCGGGGTAGCCGGTGAAAGCGATGTGAAACATGGCGCCCAGGTCCTGGCCGATGGCGAGGAGTTCACTGGCGATGTGCCGGTTCACGTAGCCGAAGTAGACGACGTCGGCGGCCAGCACCACGCCCATGACGACGGCGATGGCCCAGAGGATCGCGGCGAACGGCACCTGCCACGCGCGGCTGGTGGTGAATCGCAGCGGCAGATTGAGCAACAACAGCGGGATCAGGAAAAAGATGGCGATGACGTCGGCGTCGAAACGCACGCCGTGCAAAAAAGCGCCGGCGATTTGGCTCACGGACAGCTGACTGAAATAATCGCGGTACACGACATAAAGCGCGAGACGGAACAGCGAGAACAACGCGAGCGCGAGGCCGAAGTACCACAGGCTCTTGCGCAGCGGTGTGAGCGGCGCGTTCGCCTGGCGTCCTCCGCTCCGCGGACGGGGCTTCCAGGCGACGCTTCTTGCTCCCTTCAATATCGTCATGCGGGTTCCATCCGGGCCATTTTTTCAAATGCCTGTCCGAGTTTGGGCAACACGTCGGCCACCTCGATCAGCCGCATCGGATCGCCGCGATGCACGCGCGTGGTCCAGTTCACCGTTTGCGGGTCCTGCCCGAGGATCGTGCGCACCGCCTCCGGGTAACGGTTCACCGTCAATTCCGGATAACGGTAAGGCCCCGAGAGCTGCGGCGGCGCGACCGCGTACAAGCCCACGACCGGCGTGCCGACCGCGACGGCGAGATGCACCGGCCCGGTGTCGGGCGCGAGCAGGCAATCCGCGCGCGCCAGCACTGCCGCGAGTTTTTTCGGCGTGGTCGCACCGATGAGATTGGTGATGCCGGTGGACACCGCGGCCATGATTGTTGCGCCGGCCGATTGCTCGCGCGCGCTGGGACCGCCGGTGAGTATCACCTGCGCGCCCCAGCGTTTCTGTGTTTCACGGATCGTCTCGATCATGCGCTCCACCGGCCATTCGCGCTCGGTCTTGCTCGCGCCGGGATTGACCGCCAGCACCGGCGCGTGACCGCGCGGCACACGCGCCGCGGCCCAGGACCGGTCGTCCTCGGTGATCGGGAGATTCCATTCCACCACGCGCTCTTCGATCCCGAGCGCGCCGAGAAAAGCGAAGAAGCTGTCGAGCAGGTGCTGGCGAGAAAATGAAATGCGGCGGTTGGTGAACAGCCACTGGCCGTCGCGGGCGCGCATGCGGTCGAAGCCGATCCGGAGCGGCGCTTCGATCAGCGGGTAGATGAAGTTCGCGCGCCAGCTCGCCTGCATCGCGAGCAGTGCGTCAAAACGCCGACCCTGGAGTTGCCGGCGCAGATCGAGATACGCACGCAGGCCACGGCGCTTGTCGAAGACGATGAATTCCACGCCCGGGTAGCCTTCGAGCAGCTGATAGGCGAACGTGCCCGTGATCCAGGTGATCCGCGCCTGTGGCGCCGCGCGCTTCAGGGTCTCGATCACGGGCAGCAGCAGCGTGACGTCGCCCAGCGCCGAGAGCCGGACGATGGCGATGTTGCGCAACGAAGCGGCGGGCGTGTCCACTATTCCTGATTCACCCCGGCGTCGGCGTTTCGCCGCGTGGGCCGGGCGAGCAATTGATCGAAGGCGCGGGCTGCCTCGTCCACGCCGATGTCGGCCACGTTCAGGCTCGGCGGCTGCAGCAGCACATGCGGCGCCTTCCACGGATACCAGCGGGTCTTGTCGGACTTGCCGAAGAAACACAGGATCGGCTTGCCGAGCGCGGCGGCGATGTGCATCGCGCCGCCGTCGCTGCACACCACCGCGCGGCACAGCGCCAGCCCGGCGATCAGCTGATCCAGCTGGTCGGTGGGATAGGCCAGCACTGGAATGTCCTTCACGGCGTCCATGATCTGCTGCGCTTTCTCGTCGTCGCCCGGATGACGCGGATTGGACGCCGAACCCGGCGACCAGAACAGCATGAAGCCGGCGCCGTGCACCTGATGCAGGCGCCGGATGAGATCGGCAAAATTTTCCGCCGGCCAGCGGTTGAGCGGCTTGCGCGCGCTGATGTGCACGCCGATGACGTTATCCGCGGCCAGCCGTTTCTCGCGCAACGCCTGTTGCGCCTGCGCCGACACCGCCGTTGACGGAAACACGCGCATCGCCGGCGGCTCGCCGTGGATGCCGAGCGGCGCCAGCAAACGGAAGATGTCCTGCGCCTCGTGCAGCGGCTGCGGCAGCGTGTACGGCACGCCGGTATCGATGTACTCGACTCCGCGCTTGCCCGGCTCGGTAAAACCGATGAGGTGCTTTGGCTTGATCGCGCGCGCCAGGCCCAGCGCACGCGGGAGAAAATGCGCGCCGGCGATGATGGCATAGTCGAACCGCTGACGGCGCAGTTCGCGCATGAGCTGCAAGCGTTTCCAGATCACGCCGAGCACGCTCTGGCCCGGCTCGCGGTGCTTGGTCTTCATGTACGCGTACACCGTATCGATGTCGGGATTGTTCTCCACCACCGGGCGGTTGTAACTGTTGACCAGCACGCAGACGCGCGCCTTCGGAAAATGTTCGCGCAACGCATGAATCAACGGCGTGGTGCACACCAGATCGCCGATGTTGTCGCGGCGGATCACGAGGATGCTTGGCGCGGCGGATTCGTTCATGCAGACGGTTTCCTTTTTTCCGGGCCCTCGGACGCCATCATGACCGCCGCGAAGCCGGCGAGGAACAGGAACTGCTGCAGCATGTGATCGCGGATGACGCTGTCCACCACCATGCGCATGCCGAAATCGAGCAGCAGCAGCATCAGGAGAATGGCGGCATGGCTGTGCGTGGCGCGGGAGCGCTTCCAGGCCAGGCGCATCAGGCTCACAAAAAATCCCAGCCATAGCAAGGTTCCAGGAACACCGATGCCGATGGCGAGATCCAGCAAGCCGCTGTGGCTGTGTCCGGCGTCCACACCGTATTTGGCCTTGATGCCGTGCCCATAGGCATTACGGCCGAAACCGATGCCGAGCGGATGTTCCCCGATGATCAGCAATCCCTGCTTGAACCAGGCGATGCGCTGGTAGGCCGAGGGATCGACCGCTTCCCCCGTGGACAGCAGGGGCAAACCGTATTTTTTCTCATCCAGCCAGCCCTGGTGATGTTCCGTGTCCCAGGCAATCGGGACGGTTTCGATGAGATTTTTCAGGCTGGTGGATTGCTTGGCCGTCGCCGCCAGACCCAAGCCGCCCAGTGTAATGACGAGTAACACAAAAGCACCGGCAAAGAGGGCGGGTTTCTTCAACCGTTTTCTCCGCTCGAACAGGTAAAACGCGCCCAGCACAAGCAACAACAGCGCCAACACGGCAACCCCGTTGCGCATGCGCTCGGCTAACACCGAAGCCAGGGCCGCCGCTATCGCCGCCACCAGGATTCCATTCCCAAACAGCAGTGCTCTTTTTTTGTGAAGAATTCGTAAAAAAGATTCAGCGAGAAGAAAACAAAATAACAGGTTGGTCAGATAATTGCTCTTGTCCGGACCTCCCGTCAAACCTCTCAGTCTCTCGATATTCTGGTTATGCAACCAGATATTCATGGCTTCGAGATCGACGTACAAAACATGCAGCAGGAGTGCGATAAAAATCGCGAGCAGCGCTTTTTGCTTGAAATCAGATTTGGTTCTTACAGCCACTGCCACCAATACTCCGATAATCAACGCTATCAGGCTGCGAATCCACTGGCTGCTGATTTCATCCGGTGACCAGGAGGATTCGGGTGAGACCAAATATGCGACCAGATACATCCATATCGTCAAAATCACCAGCATGAAGGCCGGCACGAACAGGCTGCGGTACATTGCGCGCGGCCACTCTCGCTGCCATGCGAGATAGCCGAAGAAAAACAGGTTCAGCGCCAACAGGATGTCACGTAGCGACACTGTGTGAGGAATAGGCCACACGAAAAACAGCAGTCCGAGAAGCACCACAGCGGCGATTTCCAGCTTTTTCATGCGCTGCGTTTCCTCATGACCTCGAGATAAATTGCTTCAAGTTGCGCCGTCACGGCGTTCCAATCGAAGCGGGCCACGGCCGCCTGACGCGCCGCGTGTCGCAGGTTTCCGAGCGAATCCAGACGCCCGATCACGTCTTCGAGCTGCGCCAGCGCTTCATCGGGATTGTCTGGATGATCGAGCAGAAAACCGGTTTTGCCGTGCTCCACGGATTCCTTGATCCCCTCGCGGTTGGAGCTGATGGTAACGCAGCCGCAGGCCATGGATTCGAGCATGACCATGCCCTGGGGTTCGTTCAGCGAGGGCACGAGCACGATATCCGTCATCTTTAATATCCTTGCCAGCTCCGCATGCGGGACAGCGGGGTGTTCCACATAGGCGCCGCCGGCCCGGAGTTTTTGGCGAATCTCGCGACGCTGACTGTAAGTGGTTTCGCGCTTGCTGTCTTCCGGTTCCGGTCCCACGGCGATGACGTAGAGCGACTTGAACCGGGCGAGCGCACGCTCGACCACCCTCAGGAAAACATGAAACCCCTTCACTTCCTGCATGCGCCCGACAAACGCCACGACCACGGCATCCGGTGGCACCTGCCAGGCGCGGCGCAGGTTCTCGCGCTCGCCGGCCTGCGGCGGCGAAAACAGTTGCGTGTCGACGCCATTCGGCAACACCTCGATTCGTTCCGGCGGGTAATTTTTTTCCGTGACCAGCCGGTCCCGCACGTGGCGCGAAACCGCGAGATAGCGGTCGGCGATGCCGCGTTTCTCGTCAAAGCGCGCCGCCGTCACATGCGCGTGCACGATCACCGGAATTTTCCGTCCCAGCGCCCCGAGAAAATCTGCGACCGGAAATTCCAGTTGATGCGCATGAAACAGATCCGGTGCTTCGCGATTCACGATTTTTGCCGCGCGCTGGTGCAACGGATAGGGATCCAGTCGCGTGGCCTTGCGAAACAGGCGACGGTAGAGCCGGCCTTCGCCGATGCGGTAAACCGGGATGTTGTCCACGATCTCGTGCGCGATCGAGTAATGCTCGCGCGCGGAAATGATAAGCGGCGTTGCCGCCTTCAGACGCCGTGCGTGGTTCCAGGCAACGATGGCCGGGGCGAAACCCCGTTGGTCCGGTATCGCGCCGTGCGGGACATAGATGGCGACTCTCATGCTGGTGTCTGTTCGATATTGTTTAGGCAACCCCTGAAAAAATCTGTCTCTCCCCTGCAGGGGAGAGAACATTTCATCGGGCCAAGCTTACTTCGCCGCCTTATATATTCGACAAGGCTTGCACGTCGACGGAATTTCTCCGGTGCGCCAATTGGCGAAGATTGCCTGTTTTTTTTGCTTTATATAATCATTGGTATCCTCAAGCGATCCGATTAACAGAGAAGATTCGCCGGGTCTTTCGCTCACCACGCACCCGCACATCCAGATGTTGCCGTTAGCGTCAAAACGTATATCGTTCAGCCGGTAGCAGGGGTCGACCTTATGCGTAATGTCCGGCAGATAATCCAGATCGCCCTCATTGATCAGCCCGCCCAGGGGATCAAAAACCCTGACGATGTTGGCGTGAAAATTCGCGTAACCGGCTTGGTTGAAGATTTTTTCAGCCGTTCTTTTGGTTGTCTTATCGTAATTTGGCAGACGCAATTCGCAGTTTATTTTCAGATTGCTACCGGCTTTTTTGAGCTTGTCGCAAAGTGAATTGATGTTGCGTTTGACGACTTCGAATTTGTCCACGGCAAACATTTTTTTGTACGTCGCGGCGTCGCTGCCGCCGACGGAAAAGCAGAATTTTTCGATCTTTTGCGGATTCGGCAGAGTCAGGATTTTTTCGATATTCTTGTCCGTGAGCAGTATCGCGTTCGAGTAGTAATAGAGCGATTTTATTTTTTCGTGTCGCAGCGCGGTGGCGATATGCTCCGCCCAGCGTTTATTGGCGAGCAGCTCTCCGGTCGTGGGAGTAAAGCCCAGCCTGGAGTAGCCCAGCTCCACGGCTTTTTTGAGACTGGCCGCAAACCTCTCTTGATTCATGTGTTGCAGCTTTTTGTCGGTTTGTTCGATCTGCGGGTAGGGACAGAAGATGCATTTTGCGTTACAGATGTTTGACAACTCGATAAATGCGACATCCCTGGAGGGTTGTGATTTTTTGTTTATCGAATGCGGGTCTCCTTCCTGGCTGCCCAACAACCCGTAAAGAAATTTTTTCAAACCAGGCATTCTGCTTCCCATCGCGGCATGGCGGCAAAATCAGAAAACGGAAATATAACAGCTACGCATGCTCATATCGACTTTGGAGAAACATCGTCGATTCAGACCAGCGCGCGCATGATCGCCACCAGCTTTTCAGCGCGTGCCTCCCAGGTATGGCGCTTGGCACGTTGACGCAAGCGCTCTCCCATCTGCCGCGCCTGCTCAGGATCGCTCACCAGCCGCTGAATACCGGCGGCGAGTGCCTGCGAATCGCCAGGTGGGACCCAGATGGCCTCATCGTCGGCCAGGGCTTCGCGCACCGAGGGCAAATCAGCGGCCACCACGGCACAACCGGATGCCATGTACTCAAAAAGCTTGAGCGGTGAGCTCCATAAACTATTCGGCTCGGCACGATTGGGCAGAACAGCGATGCAGGCCTGACCCAGGGCTTTGAGCGCTTCCGCATGCGAAACATATCCGGTAAACGTCACCTCGGCGCCGCCGACGGGAACCTGCGACTGGTATTCACGAATACGTTCCGGCGAACCGCCGATCAGCGTGATGCGGCAGCCGGGGAGCCATTTTGCCGCTGCGACCAGGTCCTGCACGCCCTTCCACGGAAAGAAACTGCCGGTATAAACGATGTGTTGTCCGGCCTCGTGCCAGGGCTTTTCCGGAATCCGCGCCGGCCACGACACGGCGTCCGGCAACACGTGCAGTTCACGCTCGAGCGGGTAACGCTTTTTCAAATCCTCAGCGACACCGCGCGAAATGGCGACCAGGGCCCGCGCGCGTTGTAGCACGCTTTTTTCAATCCGCGCCAGAGGCTCGCGCTTGGCCAACGGAGCCACGTCGGCAAACACCTCATGTGCTTCGTACAACAATGGAATATCGGGAAAGGTATTTAACAAGGCATGCGCAACCTTAAGATGTCGCGCCATGATCAACGCCGGCGACCGACCACGTTTCTTTTCTTGTTTCAACCAGCGACTAAGCCGGTAAAAAAATAATCGGTTCGAATGCATCGGCAATCTGGAAAACGGTGCGGGTAGTCCGCGCGACAGCGGAACCAGCTCCACTCCGCGCGGCCGCTCTATGCCGTAAGCGGTCAACGGATCGCCAGGGTCTTCAGACGGTACGTATGCCAGACACACCGTGATTCCCTGTTGCGCGAGCGCGGCGACGGTGTGCGTCACCTGAATCCCGCGCGCGCGCGGGAGCGGCAGCGGCTCAGGAAAGACGTAAAGGATGCGCATGGGCGGAGTTTCTGAGCTCGCGCTAACCCAGCTGCGTCAACGTCAGTTGCAGCACTTCATCCACGGTAATCTGGTCCATGCAAAACGGCGTGGTGCAACGCTTGGTCACGCACGGATGACAGGTCTGGGGTTTCTTGATGACCCGATGGCGATCCGGGTCCTGTATCGGTCCGCTGGCGGTCGGCTCGGTCGAGGCAAAGAGCGACACAGTGGGGACGCCCAGCGCTACGGCCACGTGCAGGGTGCCGGTGTCGTTCGTTACCAGCACTGACAGATGCTGGACCAGGGCTGGCAGCGCGGGCAGGGTAACCGCGCCGGCAAGATTCAAAATCGCGTCGGTGTGATCGCGCGCGCCCTGGCGTATCGTCTCGCACAACTCGCGCTCACTGTTTGTTCCCAACAACAAAATCTTCGCCTTGGGCCGGTGTTCCAGCAGCTGGTGCGCTAACAGCATGAAAGCGGTCGCCGGCCACATTTTATAGCGGGTCGCCGCGCCCACTTGAAAACCAATACACACCTCGCCGGGTTGAACGCCATAACGACCAAGCATTGATATCACTGCCTCGCGCGCAGGTTCTGACACCGATAATTGCATGCGCACGTCCTGAATGTTGCGCGCTCCCAGCGCTTCCACCCGGCGCAGGCAGGCGCGAATGATGTGCTCTTCGGGCGGCAAATCAGACGCGGACGATACGGAAAGCAATTCGGGCAGCGGATGATGTAGCGCATGCCGCACGATAAAGCGCGCGCCGGCGAAGTAAGCCAAAAGGGTCGCTTCCGGTTCGTTGCCCTGTAATACCACCGCCACCTGCGGGCGCTCGCGGCGCAGGCGCCAGGCCGTCCATATCAGCGACCGGCTGAGCGGAACCAGCCGGCCAACGTCGGGGCTTGCTTCAAACAGCGGCGCGACACGCCGGTGCATCACGGTAATCAGCTTGGCGGCGGGAAACGCCTGGCGCAAAGCGTGCATCGCCGGCATCGACATCAGCGTATCGCCGATGGCGCGCGTCGAAATGACAAGCAGGCATTGCACATCGCGGGGATTGAATTCACGCAGCGGAACAGGGCGATGATTGACGCGTCGCAGCCAGCGAGCGATCGGCACCCATCCGAGTGTGGTCGTCCAGCGAGACATTTTTTAACGATCACCCCGCAGAACAGTCGTTAAACCGATAGAGAACGTGCGACCCTGGCGCATTGTAATGGGTGCCGTCGAAGCTGTATATTTTCATCTCAAGCTTGCTCATCAGTGGCGCGCGCGGTTTGCTCTTTGCGACGGCCGGATCGAGTTAATGTCGCCTCTCTGGGGCCAGGAGTGGTATTGCGTGCGGGGCAAATTCGTCAAGCTGTCCAAGCTGCTTTCCCGCAAGGGCCTCTATCCGTTTCTCGAACAGCAATTCGGGAAAATCCCCGCCGGCGCGAAAGTTCTCAACATCGGCGCCGGCGGCGACATCGGCAAAACGCTGATGCGCCACGCGGCACAGCAACAGTTTCAAGTGGTGGCGCTCGATATCGACGCGCAGCGTCGTCCGGATATTGTTGGTGATATCTGCGCCTACGACTTCAAAGGACAGCAGTTCGATACCATCGTCATGGCCGAAATACTGGAACACATTCACTCGCCGCATCTGGCGCTGGAAAATGTCCATCGTGTCCTCAAGGATAGCGGCCGCCTGATTCTCACCGCCCCGTTCATCTTTCCTATTCACGATCGGCCGTATGATTATTACCGCTACACACGCTACGGTTTGGAATACCTGCTGCGTCATTTTCACGACATCTCGATCAAGGAACGCAATACCTGGGCCGAAGCCATCGACGTGTTGAGCGCGCGGCTGATCATGGACAAAAATTGGCCGGCGCGCATCCTGGCGCCGTTTCTGGTCTTGCTGGCGTTCATCCAGTGGCCGATCTCGTTCCTGATCGCACGGCTCGTCCGGACCGACTTCATCACCTCCGGTTACGTCGTCACGGCCCGCAAGTAATTGGCACCGGCGGCGCGCGCCGTTACCGGCCCCGCAGGCGCGAATACAGCTTCCCCCACCAGGCGTTCTGATATATCGCCACGCGCGTCGCCAACCAGCCGGCCGGCCGGTCTTTCATGACCAGGCGCGGGATGCAGCGGGTGTCGCCGCCCGCGACGTTCACGCCGCGCGCGGTGGCATACTGGGCGACGAAACCGATGCGCTCAGCAATGGACTGGTATTCCGGTTCGAAATAGCCCCACGGCCAGCACAAATGGCGCGAGTCCTTGCCGAGACGTGTTTTCAGCGCCGCGCGTGCGGATGCGAGGTCTGCTTCGACGGCCGTGAGTCTTTGCGTTTTTTCGGGATACAGCTGGTCCCAGCGCTGATGCGTGTGCGTATGCGAATGGACTTCCACCGCGCCGCTGGCCTCCATGACCTCGATCTCCGACCAGCGCAGCATCACCTCGTCGGCGCGGTCTTCGGCGACCGCTGCCTTGCAGCCGCGGTGATCCGGCGTCGCCGGCAGCACTTTAGCCGCGCCCATGTACGTGCGCGCCGCGCCATCGCCGATAAGGCCGGTGACGGCGAAGATCGTCGCCTTGAGACCGTAGCGCTGGAGTATCGGATAGGCGTAGACGTAGTTGTCGAGATAACCGTCGTCGAAGGTGATCAATACCTGGCGTCCGCTGAGTGTGCGCTTGCCTTGCAAGAATTCCAGGAATTCGTCGGCCGTGAGCGCGTGATATTTTTTGCGCGCCAGGGTCACCATGTGTTCCTCGAAGGTCTCGGGGCTCACCGTCACCAGGCCCGGATTGGGCGACACATGGTGATACATGAGTACCGGCACCGATCGCGTCATGGCGTCGCCCCCGTGGCTTTCCGGTACAGCTCCTCGGTGCGCCGCACCATGAGATTTTCATCGTAGAGTTCGCGCGCCCGCGCCGCGCCCTGCACGCGCAGGCGCGCGGCCAACTCGGGCGAGCGGATGAGCGTGCGCAGATGGTTCGCCAGCGCCTCTACGTCCTCCGACTCGAACAGCAGGCCGGCCTCGCCCACCACTTCGGGAATGCCGCCGATGCGGGTGGCGATCACCGGCACGCCCATGGCCGTAGCCTCGATCAGCGCCGTACCCAAAGCCTCTTCCTGCGCCGGCAACACGAAAACATCGAGCGCTTTGAGGAGACTGGGGATGTCATCCTGCTGTCCGAGCATCAGCACCTGCTCTCCCAGATCAAGTTCCTTGATGAGATTTTTGATGTTCCGCTCCTGCGGTCCGGTACCGGCGATCAGCAATTTCAACTGCGGAAACTCAGGCGCCAACCGCTTGACCGCCTGGAGCAGAAAGCGATGGCCCTTGGCCAGGCGCAATACCGCGACGAGACCGATTACATAGGCATCGCGTGAAAGATGGAAGCGGGCACGCATGTCCACGAGGTCGGGGCGCGCGGGATCGAAACGCTTGAGGTTGATGCCGGTCGGCACGGCAACGATTTTTTCTCCCGCCACGCCCGCGGAAATCAGATAGCGGCGCACGTCCTCGCTCACTGTCAGCACCCGGTCGGTCAGACGCGCATACACATACCGCCCGCCGATCGGCGTGAGCAGATGGCGCGTGCGGAACACCGGGACGCCGAGCAGCTTGCCGGCGGCGCCCGCCAGCCAGGCGTCGCGCGAACTGTGGGCGTGAATGACATCCACGCGCTCGCGTTTGAGCAGCTGCAGGATATTCACGAACGCCACGGGATCGAAGGCCGAGCGCATCTTGAACCAGATCGTCGGAATCTTGCGTTCTTCGGTGACAAGTCCGAGCCGGGAGCCGGGCTGGCACAGCAGCAACCCGCGAAAACGCGCGGGGTCGAGACCCTCGAGTTCACGCAGGATGCGCCGCTCCTGACCGCCGAAACCGAGCGAGGCCTCGGTGTGCAGGATTGTCAGCCTTCCGTTATCCATGATGGAGCCACACGCCGGGTGTCAGGTGCGCAAAAGGCTATTGTACAGGTCGAGCAGCGCCAAACTCATGCGATCGAGGCTCATCGGCTCGACGGTGGCACGGGCGCGTTCACCCATGGTCCGCGCGCTCGCCGGCGTCACCGCGCGCAGGTGAGTGATGAGCGTCGGCACGTCAAGGGCGTCGCACACAAAACCGTTGCGGCCGTTCTCAATCAGTTCGGCCGCGCCTGACTTGAGGCTGGTGATGACGGGCAAACCGCTCGCCATGGCCTCGAGCGCCACGTTCGGAAACGGATCGTAGAGCGTCGGCAACACCAGCGCATCCGCCGCGCCGTAATACGGCTTCACATCATCCTTCGCGCCGAGAAAAATCACGCGCGGCGCCAGGCCGCGTTTTTCGGAAACGGCGTGAAACCGGCTGGCATGCCGGTCCCGGCCCACCACCAGCAGAAATGTATTGGCCGGCAGCGCGGTCATGGCTTGCAGCAAGGCCGCCATGCCCTTGCGCTCGAAACCGGAACCGACGAACAGAAACAGGGTGGCATCGTCGGGAATGCCGTGACGCAAACGGACCTGGGCGCGATGCTGCTTCAGGTCGGGATGAAACGCGTGTGTATCCACGCCGCTGTAGATCACCTGCAGCCGGCTGTCCGGTACGCTGAAATACCGCCGGATCTCGTCCCTGACCATGCGCGAGTTGCAGATGACCACCTTGAGGCGCGGGCTCTGGAACAGTTTCTTTTCGGCCGCCTTCACATAGTAATGATAGGGATTGAGCGCCGTGGCGAACCGCCCGAGCGGCCCCTGCGTCCGGGCGCGCTGCTTGAGCCATTCGCGGTGCACGCCGTCACCGGCACGGTAGATGTCGCAACAGGCGATGCGTTCGTGCGACTGCACCAAGTCGAATGAGCCGCGTTTCACGGCGCGGCACGCGGCGCGCGCGAACGACCAGTCGCGCCACAACCGGCCGAGATAAAACGGGTTGCAGGCCAGGACCTCGAACCCTTCGGCCCCGTGCCACTCGCGCGTGACCAGGGTCAGCTGCACGGCGTGCGATTTGAGCGCGTCCAGGGCGCGCGACACAAAACGTTCGGCGCCGCCATCGTGCGCATAGCGTTGGCGGATCAGGGCAACGCGGGGTGAAGTCATGCCGGGGCGAGAATCTGCCGTATCGCACTCAGGACATCGTCCACCGGGATGGTGGTGAGACATTCGGAGACCTTGCCGTTGCCGCAGCCGTCCTGCCCGCAGGGGCGGCAGGAATGGTTCGAGGTGAGCACGCGCGATTTCACCTGCCACGGACCCCATTCGAGATCGCCACTCGGGCCGAACAGAACCACCACCGGCGTCTGCATCGCGCTGGCGATGTGCATGGGCACGGAATCCACGCCGACGAAACACTTCGCCTGGCGCGTGAGCGCCGCCAGTTGCTTGATATTGAGCTTGCCGCACAGGTCCACAACCGGGCGCTTGAGCTGCGAGGTGATGCTGGCGGCGAATTGCAATTCATGCTCGACGGGCGCGGCGGTGATGACCACTTGCTCGCCACTTTCCTGGAGACGTTGAATCAGTGCGACGTACTTATCCACCTCCCAGCATTTGAACAGCCAGCGCGAGGTCGGATGGATATGAATGAACCGCTGCGCCTCGATTCCCTGACGCGCCATGAGCGCGCGCACCGAGGTCTCGGCCTCGTCACTGACATCAAGAACCAGCTGACGCTCGTCGACCTCGGGATAAATGCCGAGGCGCCGCAGCGCGTCGAGATGGGTTTCCACCGTGTGCCGCGGTTTGGACGGCACCTGGTAAAGGTGCGTGAAGCTGTTACGCCACAGCCGCCCGCGCTTGGAGGGATAGTCGCGCGCCACGCTGTGATGCGCGCCGAGCAGCAGCGTGAGCACCGCGCCGCGGGGATTCTCGGTGAGATGCACGATCAGGTCGTAATGCCGCGCGCGCAGCGACCGGAACAGACGCCACTCGTTCGCCATGCGCGTCGTCCAATCTTCCTTTTTCCAATCGCGGTCTATGGTGAAGATGTTGGTGATCGCCGGGTGCCCGGAAAGCATCGGTTCGGTGTCGCGGTACACCAGCGCGTCGATCTCGGCGTGCGGGACGTGGTTCTTGAGAACGGTGAAGACGGGTGAGGTCAGCAGCACATCGCCCAGATGGCGGAGTTTGACCACCAGCACGCGGTGCAGGGCGGAGAGGTCAACGGCGTCCTTGAGCATCGCGCCAACCATAGCAGATTTTTTCCGGCCTTACTCCTTGAGCGCGGCCAGCACCCGCTCGGGCGGGAGGTCGCGCAGGCATTTGAGATGCTTCAGCGGGCACTCGCGTTTGAAACACGGGCTGCACGAAAGACCGAGGTAGAGCACGCCGGCCTTGTCGCTCAGCGGCGGCGTGTGCCGCGGGTCGGAAGAACCGTAGAGGGCAATCACCTGGCGGTCGAGCGCCGCGGCCACGTGCATCAGGCCCGAATCGTTGGTCGTCACGGCGGCGGTCAGCGACAGCAGATCGATCGCCTCCTCGAGCGTGGTTTTGCCGCCGAGGTCGAAGCAGCGCTTTCCGGTCATGGACTGGATCGCGCCGGTCACGGGCGCGTCGTTGTCCGAACCGAACAACCACACCTCCCAGCCTTCGGCGAGTTTCGCCTGCGCCACGTCGGCGAAATATTCCGCCGGCCAGCGCTTGGCCGGACCGTACTCGGCGCCGGGACACAGGCCCAGCACCGGCGTCGCCGGCAGGCTGCGGCCCAACCGCGCCAGCGCCATGCGCGCCTTGTCCATGTCCGCGCGGATCCGCGGCGGGGGAATTTCCGGCAGCGCGGCACCCGGCTCGATGCCGAGCGCGACGAACCGGTCCACGGTGCGCGGAAGTTTTTGCTTGTCGAGCGGGCGGATGTCGTTGAGCAGACCGTAACGCAGTTCACCCAAAAAACCGCTGCGCACGCGAGCGTGCGCAGCGTACGGGACGATCGCGGACTTGAGCGAGTTGGGCAGGACGATGGCGCGGTCGTAACCGCGCGCGCGCAGTTCACGCCCGAGCCGCAAACGTTCGCCGAGCCGAAGCTCGCCGTGGCCGATGTCCATGGCGATCGCTTCGTCCACCTCGGGCATGCGTTCGAGCAATGGCAGCGTCCAGCGCGGCGCGAGCACGTCGAGTGTTGAACCGGGATGACGCTGCTTGAGAACCTTGAACAGGCTTTGCGCCAGCACCATATCGCCGACCCAGGCCGGGCCGACGATGAGAAAGCGTTGTGTCGTGTCCGCCAAGCGCGCCGTTACAAGGTATCGAGCGGGCTGCGCACGCCCTTCCCGCCCTTGTTGAGCGCGTGGGTGTAAATCTCGGCGCGAATGCTGTAGTGCTTGAGACGGATTTTCGCGCGCAGCCGGTCGAGCAGTTTCGGCGGCTGGGCGGACACGGCCGGTTGGTTCATCCGCGAAATAGTAGGCGGCCCTAATATTCTGGTCAATCAGATTCGTGGGCGTTACGGCTGAGAATTGCAACACAAGATTGAAAATGGTGCGAGGACACGCGGCGCTAGACGTGCTCCGTTAGGGCTCACACGCGATGCTCAGGTATCAAAGAGCCTGGAAGTTCTACTTTCGGTTCTCGCCGGTCGGTCTCGGGTTTGGATTTCTGCTGGGCTTAAAGACAGAGCAGCGGAACTGCATCTTACTGACATGTGGAATATCTCCGCATGCCTGCTCGAAATCGTCGTGCTCGTGTACGTGGCCACCGGGTAATCCGCAAGCGCGTGCAGCGAAGTGATGGCGCTCATGGGGAATTGAGAGCGCTCTACCGAAGCACGCGCCAGCGTTCCCAATATGACCCAGGGGCGCCGATTTCTTGGGCGCGCTGCTGCGTTTGAAGCCCTGAAAATGACATGGACGCAGTGAAAAACGTCGTCTAATGTTAGGTAAGTGCGGCTATTCTGACCTTACTAGATGTGGACACCCCCTAAGGGAATTGGTGGCGAGGCAGGTGAGTCGTGTTGGTGTTCCAACCATTAGCGTTAACTCAATGGAGGATTTATGCGTTTCCTATGTGTTTTGGTTGTAGTTTGTAGTGCATTAGTGGGGTGTGCTATTAACCCTTATACCGTTGAACGCGGGGTGCCCGGAAAAAGCGTTGAGGCCATTTACAAGTGCGCCGTGGGGCAAGCTAACAAGCTTGGTTACTCGCTTTCTCAGGCAGATAAGAACACTGGCTTTTTCAAAGCTGACAAATCGTTCACGCCAGGTTTCGGAAGCTTCGGCTGGGGCGACAAAATAAGATACGAACTTTCGCTTCTAATCACCGAACAGGCAGGTAACAACAACACTAAGCTCAATGTATCGGCTAACAAATATGTAAATGGAAAGCAGGAAAACACCAGCAGTGACCTTGAGGGTGATGTCGACGCAATCGTCCGCACCTGTTCAAACTAATTGCCCTTTATAATTAGGTCGGTGGTCCTCGGAAACCGCTGAATCGAGCGACGCGGCAGCCGGCATCGGCGCCGGGTTATCGATAATTCATCGGGTCGATTGGAGTTATGCAACTTAGGTCTAGTGGTCGAGCGGACGCGCCGCAAACTGCGCGTCCGCTCAAGCTTTTCGTTAGTCTCTCAAAACGTACACCGCTCCGCAGTAAGGACAACGTTCCTCGCCACTCGCTTCGATAGGCAGATACACCCGCGGATGGGAATTCCACAGCGTCATGCCCGGCATCGGGCAGGACAGCGGCAGGTCGGCGCGCGTGACCTCGTAGCGGTTCTGCGCGTTGGCTTCGATCAGTTTTTCAACTTTCATGTTGGCAGCCATGGCATCCTCCATCACGCCACCGGCGTCAGCCAATCAGCATGCTGATGGCTGCGGCCGTGCACCACGTCGAAATAAAGGGTCTGAAGTTTTTCAGTGACCGGGCCGCGTTTCCCCGTGCCGATGGCGCGACCGTCGACCTCGCGGATCGGCGTGACCTCGGCGGCGGTGCCGGTGAAGAACGCCTCGTCGGCGATGTACACCTCGTCGCGCGTGATGCGCTTCTCGACCACCTTGATGCCGAGCTCGCCGGCCAGCTGCATGATGGTGGCGCGGGTGATGCCGTCGAGCGCGGAGGTCAGGTCCGGCGTGTACATCACGCCGTCGCGCACGATGAAAATATTCTCGCCGCTGCCCTCGGAAACATAACCTTCGGTATCGAGCAGCATCGCCTCGTCACATCCGGCGGACAGCGCCTCGCGCAAGGCCAGCATCGA
>Ga0209515_10003519_pt1 | contig 22241 bp, 21 predicted proteins | sample Subgroupgradi54m_FD_187454 | JGI IMG/M metagenome (GOLD analysis project Ga0209515, IMG submission 187454) | Subsurface groundwater microbial communities from S. Glens Falls, New York, USA - GMW60B uncontaminated upgradient, 5.4 m (SPAdes)... ... | reverse complement strand
CGCGCACCGCGCGCGCCAGGGCCACTGCCTCATTGGGCGCGCACCCGAACTTGGTGGCTTGCCCCGACACGTTGACCTGCACAAACACCTCAGGAGATTTTCCCTGCTTCGCCGCCTGCCGTTCGATCTCTTCGGCAAGTGCTTGCGTCTCCACTGAATGGATCACGTCGAACATGGCCACGGCGTCCTTGACCTTATTGCGCTGGAGGTGGCCGATCATGTGCCAGCGAACTGGCTGTGGGCTCAGGGCTGTGGGCTCAGGGTCATTGCCCCGAGCCCCCCCGGCCCGCCTCTGACGAGAGCCGGGGCGGGCGAGCCCAGAGCCAAGAGCGCTGTGTTTTCGACGAGCTTCCTGGACGCGATTCTCTCCCAGGTTGGCCAGTCCCAGCGCCAGCGCTTGCCGGATGGTTTCGACGGGCACCCCTTTCGTCACGCCGATTAGGGTCACGGTGGAGGGGTCGCGTCCGCAGCGCCGGCAGGCCGCGACGATCCGTTGACGAATGCACGCGATCTGCTCACTCAACACGGGTTTACTCTAACACAGCGAGGAAGAAACCGTCAACGTAGAGGCGACGAGGGTAGTGTCCTAGTGTGGCCACACCGCAAAGGCGCAAAAGGCCGCAAAAACGCCAAGCGGGCGCGAAGGTCCTTTGTGGCTTTGCGGGATTTTGAGATTTTGCGGTGTCGAGACGCGGGTTAGGCCAGTACCGCGACGAGGATACCCAGCCCCCTGCTCAGCTGTGGACTCGGAGCCAGCCGACGCGGTGCCCCGACGGAGTATGCAGGGACTTGCCCATGGTCCTGAACGGCACGGGTGTTGGAACGAGTGCTGTGGGAGGTGACGCCGCCGAATGGCAGCGGGGGCTGGCAGGGATCGTTATGGCGGAGTGGCGGGGGGGCTCGTCCCGTACCACAGGACGGTGACTTTCGTCCCAGTCGAGTTGACGCGAATCGTTAAGCGGTCAAGCGCGGCATCATGGTATATTTTGGGACGGTTTGGCGCCGTGTCGAACGCCGCTTGCCTCGAGAGCCTCCCTATCTTCCCGATGATGGACCCCATGAACACATTCCCCCGCACAAAACGAACGGGCATGTCCGGGGCGTAGAGAGCCGCAGCCGCGACAGAGGCGCGCTTGAAGGACACCTCGTCACCTGGGTTCTTCGGGACGGCAAAGATCCGCAGATTTTTTGGCGAGTAGTGTTGCTGAAAAGGGGCGTTCCCTGCCGGCTGACCGTACAGTTGGCTATACCGCGCCACCTCGATCGGTCCGGTGACGTAGAGATCCACCGGGCCTGTGGTGCATAGCTCGCTGGTCTGTCCTGTCTTCGTATCGGGATAGAGAAAGATGCTCGTCGCGGAGTAGGTTCCGGGACTCAAGCACTTCTTTTGCCCGATCAGGGTCAGGTTCCTCAGTTCATTCAGGAGAGGGACCGAGGGAACCACGATCGGCGGAAACGTCATCGGGTCGGCCAACGGCTTCACCTGACCGGTGACAGTGCTGTCGACGATCTGCACGACCTGCGAGGGATCGGAAGCTCCCGCGCCAACAAGGATGTTGCCATCGACGGTCGCGTGTCGAACTTCGATGGAGTTCGGAGCCGTCGCGTTGGTGCCGATGTCCCCGTGCCCGGTAGTTGGCGACTGCAAGGACGGGGAAGGGCCTCCCAATATTAAGGGGTGTTTGATGACGGCAGGCGTCGTGTCAGTGTCAATCCCACCGACGATGGCCCGAGACAGATAGGCGCCATCTCCCCAGAAGCCGGCGTATCGGAAATCGATCCGTGGCGGCCCGACATCCACGAGCACATACACGCGTTGGCTGACGTTCTGGATCGTGCCGGTTGACGTGATCAGGTACTGGCCCGAGGGATCCGTCACCTTGCGGGACACTCGATACGAGGCTCCTGAGAGGGAAGACGGTATCTCCACGTCAAGCGTTGGAAGGCTGGTGCGGAGTGCGCGCAGCACTCCTTCGAGTCCGCCTTCCGCCAGCCAAAGGGCCTGCTGCGTCTGGGCGCTCCGCGTCGACAGTTGCGTCTCCTGCAGCGTGCGCTGGAGCGAGACGCCCGCCAACACCAGGAACGACATGCTGAGCAGGTAGATGCTGAGGAGTAAGACAGCTCCCCGTTCGGCGGGGGCTTTGACTGACGGCGGGAGGTGGACTTGCCCCCTCGACTGGACCATACTCCCCTCCTTTGGCAGCTCCGCTGTCCTGCATAAGCACGATCGCTTCACGCGCTACGGTTGCGCAGGCTGCACTTCTCGGTATATGACAACCACCCACATGACCTCTCACGTTTAAGTATACCTTAGCATTTGATAAAAGAGGTCCTCCGTCCCCGAGAAGGATGCGGCGTGCGGTGCGCGTTGAGTAGCCGTCACGCCCTGGAAGCGTGGCCGATGAGATTACAGTGGGGTGGGACGCCCGGAGTACCGGCGAAGTCCCCGCGGGATGCGCAGTCCGAACATGGGCACGCGTGCTTGATAGGCCGCGTAGGTGGGGCAATGCGTGCGGAGCTTGCGCTCCTCCAGCCGAGCCCGATAGACTTGGCCAACGATCACCGCAAGCCAGAGCGCGAGGTTCAGCAGATTGAACCGTAACAAGAATGCCCCGGAAATCGCCAGGATATTTCCCAGATAGATGGGATGCCGGACGTAACGGTAGATGCCGCGCTCCACCACCTCGCGCGCTTCCACCATGATGCTGAAATTCCGGCGCAAATTCCATGCGCCCCACGTGTAAAACCCCCCGCCCGCGACCATGAGGGGTGCGGCGACCGGCAACGCTGCAAGCCGCCACGGCACTTGGCCAAATAGAAAGCCGTTGAGCATGGGAAGAAGAAATGGGTAGTATCGCTCAGCAAAACCGGTGGCGCGCCCCTTCGCCGGTCGTCGGATGAGGTAGCTTGCCATGAGCAGGCTGAGGTAAGAAACGTCCAGACCCCAGACCAGCAGCACAGGTTCGGAAGCAAACCGGCTGAGGCGACCGATGATGAGGGCGGCGAAAGAGAGAACGCCGCACACACGACCGACGACGTCGTATGACGTGTGCGCCCTCAGAAGTACTCGGTGAGGATGGTGCGGGTGCGGTCAATGACGCGGTCGACGAATCGGGGAGATCGAAGCAGGGTTTCTTGGCCGGATTCCGTCGCCATCTCAAGGAGCCCAAGCGCGCTCGTGAGACCAATCTGCCGCGAGAGTTCTCCCATCGTCTGCGTGCGCGGGCTGCGGGCGACGGAGGTTTTGACTTGCGTCACCTCCTCAATCCACTCGACCATGCCGTCAATCAACGCCCCCCGCCCCGTGACGAGGATGGCATCGGGCAGCGGACGGCCTAACAAGAGTTCCCGGATCGCGTGCTCCAGCGGTTCGAGCTGCTGCTTGAGCAGCTGGCGGATGCCCGGCTTGCGGCTGGAGAGCCCTTCAAGACTGAGGGTGCTAGCCTGATCCAGCGTGATCTGGGAGGTTTTGGCAATGTGGAGCGCACAGGTCAAGCCACCCCAGCGCACCGTCCGCGCATCCTCGAACTGATTCTCCACAAACAGCCCGACATCGGTGTTCAGCCCGCCCAGATCGATGAGCAGCACGCGCCCGCGACGGCCCTGTTCGTTGACGAGTGTGGCGGCCGCGGCCTGGAGCGAGAACGTCAGCTGCATCACCTCAAGCCCTGACGACTCCACGGCCTGCACGATCGCGCGGCGCGCGGCGATCGGCATCGTCACCACGTGAAAAACCCCGGAGAGCCGGGTGGCCGTCAATCCCAGCGGTTCGCGCACGCCCTCGAAGCCATTGCCGGAGCAACTCAATCGTTCCACGACCAGCGGCTCGCGATCCACGCCGAGCACCTGATCGAGCGCGCGCAGTTTCATGCGATTCAGGTCCTGCTCCCGGATGGTCACCGGTTCATCCCCGAGATGGATCGAGGTCTTGACCTGCTCGCTCGCCAGCGCCGGATGACTGGCGGCGACCAGCGCCCGATGAAAGTCTGCGGTGACCGCGGTCGCCTCCAGCGCCTGCTCAATCGTCCGCCCGACCAGCAACGGATCACTGAGCCACGCGTCGGAGAGCGTCGGGTACGGCACGATGCTGCTGCCCAAGAGCTCGAACCCCGGCCCCTGTTCCCGCGGCTGCCCCACCGCACACGCCACTTTGGTGGAGCCCAGATCCAGCGCGACCAACGGCTGCGTGATCATCCCACCACCTGTCCTGGGCTGCCGACGGCAGCCCATAACATGTTCGTTGCCATAGGTTGACCGACCTCTGGTCGGTGGACAGGTGGTGGGATCATCCGCACCACCTGCGGTATTGCTGATTGCTGATTGCTGATTGGGTTACGCAGAACCCACGCTTTTCACTCGACAATCGACACTCGACAATCGACATTCGCGTTGGTGGGATCATCCCATCACCTGCGGGTTGGCCGAAGGCCGGTCGCTGCTCCAAGAGGGTACGCGTTGCCGCAGCGACCGCTTCGCCTGCAGGGGCTTCATACCTTCGTCACGGCGAAGCCCAGCAGGTGGGGGGATCATCCCACCACCTGCTTAAAACAGACCGATGAATTTTGGATTTGTGATTTTGGATTTTGGATTAACGGACAATCGAAAATCCAAAATCTACAATCGCAAATTCCTGCCATTGCCTCAAGTGGTGGGATCATCGGTTAGGTTTGCGGGCTGACGACCGGTTCTTTGAATCGCACATCGATGTACTGCGCGGCAATCTGCCGGCGCTGAATCACTTTGAGCGCTGCCCGCAGCCGCTCGAGCTGCATGCCAAGCTCCTCCTCGGAGCCGCAGCGCACCTCCACCTCATTGGCCATGCGGAACTTGATCTGCTGGGGATCCGCGACATCCACTTCCGTGATGCCGCGGCCGATGGTGCCAGGAGCCCGTCCCAGTGTCTTGAGGACGCGCAGGGCGACGATCATCCGCTCATCAGAGCTCACCGCCCCAACCTTCACCGGCACCTTCGCGCGCTCAAAGCCCGTCAGCCGGATGAGCCCCTCTGACGGGGCGCTGCTCGCCTCCGGAATGACGAATCCCTCGCGATCCACGGGATACCAGGACCGCACTTGCACTTGGGCCACCGGCACGCGCCGGATCTCCTGAATCGAGATGGTGTTCGGCAGCTCCCGAACCACGCGCACTTCTTTCAGCCACGGTTCTTGCGCCTGCAATTCGTCGGCCAATGTCCGCAAGTCCACCGCCCACAAATTCATCCCGATCAGCGATTGGCGAACTTTCAAGGAGGACTGCATGGGCAGCCGCACGGAGGCGATGCGGAACACTTCGGCCCGCTGCGCGTACCCCCAGAGACCCCACAGTCCGCTGGCAATCAGGAGGGTGGCGAGCAACGGTTGCGGATGACGGAGCATCCATCGGCCCGTACTCGCGAGACCTCGGCCGATGCGCGGAAACAGGCCGACGATCTTTTGGCGGCGCTTGCGGGCTCTCAACGAAGCCATCGAGGAATCGCGAGGGATCGTGCGGGCGGGACGGCCGAGGAGCGCATCACCACGTCAGGACGCGGCTCGCACAAGATGCGATGATCCATGCCAGGCCATCTGCACCAGTTGTTCGCACAGCGCCTCATACGACAGGCCGATGCAAGAGGCCGCTTTTGGCAGCAGACTCGTCGGCGTCAATCCGGGAATCGTGTTCACTTCAAGGATCACGGGGCGCTCGGAGGCATCCAGGATAAGATCTGTGCGCGAGAAATGGCGGCAACCGGCCGCCTGGTGTGCCCGCAGCCCCGCGTCCTGCACGCGGCGCACGAGCGGCTCATCGAGGACGGCGGGCACGTGATACTCCGTCATGCCCGCGGTGTACTTGGCGGAAAAATCAAAGAAGGTCGTTTTCGGAATCACTTCGACGATCGGCAAGGCGTGCTCACCCAGGACGCCGACGGTCAATTCCCTGCCCTTCACGAACGCTTCAATTAAGACCATGGTCCCATGGCGTCCAGCTTCCTCAAGCGCTGCGGGCAGCGCATCACGATCATAGACCACGGACACCCCGATGCTGGAGCCTTGCGCCGAGGGCTTTACGACGAGCGGAAAACGCCAGTCGTCGAGCCAGTCGAGCTCGCGGCTGCCTGAGGGCAGCGCGCGCCAGCGCGGCACGTCAAGCCCGGCCTGGATGAAGCGCTGACGCGACGCGATCTTGTCCATGCCGAGCCGGCTGGCCTCCGCGTCGGATCCGGTATACGCCACGTGCAACTCCTCGCACACCTGCTGAATCGTCCCATCTTCCCCGAAGGCCCCATGTAACGCGATGAAGACGACGTCCGCGCCCGCGCGCTGAATCGCCGCTCGCGTCCATGACGCCGCGTCCTCCACGCTGAGGTGGCGGGGAATCGCCACCGACTCCACGTAGAATCCGCGCTGCTGGAGGGCGTGTGCGGCCCCATGGCCGCTCTTGAGGGAAATGTCATGCTCTTCGGACGGGCCGCCCATGAGGACGACGACCTTGAGGAGCGACGGCACGATCGGCATTTGGGACTCAGGCATACCGTTCACCGACCAATCGGACTTCAGGCTCCAAGACCACTCCAAATTCGCGGTCGACCTTCCGCTGCACGTGCTCCATCAGCGACAAGACATTGTCGCACGTCGCATACCCGAGATTCACGATAAAGTTCGCGTGCCGGAGGGAAATCTGGGCGTCCCCGATGCGCGTGCCCTTCAGCCCGGCCTGATCAATCAGCCGCCCGGCCGCGATACCGGGAGGATTCTTGAAGGCGCACCCGGCCGACGGCAGCCCCACCTCTTGGGTGGCATTGCGGCGCTGCAGCGTCTGGCGAATGCTTTCATACGCCTCAGCGGCCGGCACCTTGGGAAACCGCAGGACGACTTCCGTAATAATCCCGGGGGCGAGTGCTGCGTACCGGTAACTGAACTGCAGTTGATCGCGCGGGATGTCGCGGAGAGAGCCATCGAAGGAGAGGATGCGGACCTGCTGCACAAAGCGGCCGATATCCTGCGCGTTCATGACCACAGCACCCCCGAGCTGTCCGGGCAGACCCGCGAGGATCTCCAGACCGCCCCAGCCATGCTTGGCCGCAAGAGACACGAGGCGCTGCGTCAGGAGGGCCGCCCCGCATCGCACCAGCGCCGTCGGATCATCGGGATGCGCGTCGTCCGACACCGTGCGGAATCCGCGCCCCAGATGCACGATGAGCCCGCGAAGGCCGCGGTCCGCCGCGAGCGTATTGGTCCCGCCCCCCACTACGGACACGGGGATGCCAATCTGGTGCGCGTCGCGCAACACCGCGATCAGCTCATCCGTCGTCGAGGGCTCGGCGAACCATTCCGCCGGGCCACCGATGCGGAAACTGGTGTGGTTAGCGAGTAACTCGTGCGGTCGAATGTAGCTGGTCGGCCAAGTCATGGCACATCTCTCCAATATCGCCCGCGCCCAGGAAGAAAATGGTGTCTCCCGAGCGGGCGATCCGGTTGACGAACGTGGACAGATCGTGTTTGGGCACGTAGCGCACGCAGGGATGCCCATGGGCCTTAATGAGCCCGGCCAGCCGCTCACCCGACACCCCGGGGATGGGCGGCTCAAACGCCGAGTAGATGTCCGTCACGATGACGCCGTCCGCGTCGTCAAAGCACGTGGAAAATTCCCGTTCGAGCGACCGGGTGCGGGAAAACCGGTGCGGCTGAAACACGACCAGCCGCCGGCGCCCCACGATCGTATCGGCGGAGAGTGTCGCCTGGATCTCCGCAGGATGGTGGGCGTAGTCTTCGACGAACCAGATATCGCCGGGGAGTTGAAACACCTGAAACCGGCGCTGCGTGCCTTGGAAGGCGGCGAGCGCTTCGCGGATCGTCACCAAGGATAGATCCAGTGTCAAGCCGAGGGAGATCACCCCGAGCGCATTGAGGATATTGTGCCGCCCGGGCACGTGAAGCCGGAACTCTCCGAGCGAGCGGCCCCTGAGGTCCGCGCGAAAACGGCTGCCATGGCCATTGAGCACGATCTGACGCGCGGTCACGTCGGCGTCAGGATCCAGCCCATAGCTCACCTGGCGCGGATGCGCGAGCACCCGGCGGATCAGCGGATCGTCATAGCAGCGAATGAGCGCGCCGCCCGGCCTGACTTGCTCGACGAACTGGCAAAACGCGGCGACCAGCCGGTCAAACGTTTCATAGTAGTTGAGATGCTCGTGATCGATATTGGTCACGATCGCAATGTCGGGTGCTAAATGCAAAAACGATCCGTCCGATTCGTCCGATTCGGCCACTACGTACGAGCCGGTGCCGTTGCGCGCATTCGTGCCCTGGGACACCATGAAGCCGCCCACGACCACCGTGGGATCCCACCCGGCATGTATCAACAATTCCGACGCCATCCCCGACGTCGTCGTCTTGCCATGGGCGCCGGCGACGGCGATCAACCGCGATTCCGCGGCGAGCTCGGCCAGGAATTGGCCTCGCGCCACCGCGCGAATGCCGCGCGCGCGCGCTTCGACGAGCTCCGGCTCGTTCGCGGACACGGCCGCGCTGTACACCAAGAGATCCGTGGCGGGATCAAGATGCTGCGGATCATGCCCCAACGAAATCGAGGCCCCCCGCTCCTGCAGGCGCACCGAGGTGCTGGTGGCCTTCACGTCGCAGCCATCCACCGCGATACCCCGTTCCAGACAAATTTCCGCCAGCCCGCTCATGCCGATGCCGCCGATGCCCATAAAGTGGAGATGCCGGCCCGCGCGAACCGTCATGCGCCGTTTTCGTGTTGTCGGTCGGTGGTCAGTTCCATGATGGCGCGCGTCACTCGGTAGGCCGCATCCGGCACCGCAAGCTGGCCGATCTGCGATCCCATCTCCGCGCATAATTGCTGGTCAGGCAGGAGCAATCGAATGAACCGCAGGAGCCGGTCGGCCGTCGCCTCCCGCTCTTCAATGACCACCCCGCCGCCGGCCGATTCCACGATGCGCGCATTCGCCATCTGGTGGCCGCCGGCATGCGGATAGGGGATCAGGATCGCGGGTTTGCCGCAGCGCGCCAGCTCCGCAATGGTCGACGCACCCGCCCGCGCGATCACCAGATCCGCTTGCGCGTACGCGGCGTCCATCTCCACCAGGTAGGAAGCGACCCATGACCGCACGCCCCGCGCGGCGTAGGCGGTTTTGACGCGCGATTCATCCGCCATGCCGGTCACGTGCAGCAACTGCCACTGCTCGCGCTCTTCCTTCGTGAGTCGTCCTGCGATATCCATCAGCAAGCGGTTAATCGCCCGCGCGCCTTGGCTGCCGCCCAGGACGAGCAGAGTCGGACGCGCGGCATTGAAGCCGAATCGTTCCGCCTGCACCGTGCGAGAAGCCCGCCCAATGGCCTCGCGCACGGGCATGCCCGTCATCACAGACGGGGTCCCATGAATCGCCGACTGCGTCTGGCGAAACGACACGGCGACACGATCCACCCAGCGCGAGAGGAGCCGGTTGGTCCGTCCCATCATCACGTTCTGCTCATGCAGCATGCACCCGATGTGCCGCCGCTTGGCGGCAAGCACGACGGGAGCCGACACCCATCCGCCGAAGCCGATGACCACATCAGGAGCAAACGTATCGAAGCAGTGCTGGCTCTTGGACCACAATCGAGCGCACTGCCGAAGCCGGTCCAGGACATTCCGCGCCCGGTCGATCGGGATGGCGCTGACCTCGACCGACCCGTGGCCATTGCTCGACGCGTGTGTTAACGCCGCCGCCAATGGGGCCATCTGCGACCGCTGCGCATACCACAGCTTCGCGTGCGCACCGGCCTGTGCCAGTGCGTTCGCGACTTCGAGCGCGGGGATCAAGTGACCCCCGCTGCCCTCAGCGACCAAGAGCACTTTTAAGGGTGAAGCGTTCGCCATAGCGGCTCGCATGGAAAATCAACGCACACGCCACAAGATTCATCACCATCGAACTGCCACCATAGGAGATGAACGGCAGCGGCAGTCCCTTGGTCGGCAGCAGACCCGTGACCACGGCGATATTAATCATCGCTTCAAAGCCCAGCATCCCCACGAGGCCGCAGACGAGATATTTGCTGAAGAGATCATGGGCGGCCATGGCAATGCGGCAGCCGCAGGCCACGAACAACGCAAAGAGGCCGAGGACCGCGGTGGAGCCGATGAACCCCAGCTCCTCTCCGATAATCGCGAAGATGAAATCCGCATGCGCGCTGGGCAGAAAGAAGAGCTTCTGCATCGATCCGCCGACCCCGACGCCGACGATGCCGCCGCGCGCCATGGCGAAGAACGACTGGAGAATCTGATAGCCGTTGCCGCGAGGATCCTTCCAGGGATCGAGGAATGCCAGGATGCGCTGGCGACGATATTCCTTTCCAGCGACCAAGAAGACGAGTGCGACGACCCCGATCGCCCCCACGATCGCCAGATGCTGCCAGCGGGCCTTCGCGACACCCAACAACAGCAAGGCCACGGACCCCATCGCAATCGCCGTTCCGAGATCCGGCTGGATCAGCACCATCCCCGCCACCAGGCCGGTCGCGAGCAGCGGGGGCAGCAACCCGCGCCAGAAATCCTGCAGGACATCCGTCCGACGCGCCAGCACGTCAGCGAGATACAGCACGAGGGCCAGCTGCGAAAACTCGGAGGGCTGCACGCTCATCCGTCCGAAATGGAACCACCGACGCGCCCCGCCGACGGTCTCACCAAACACGTCCACGAGTATTAAGAGGATGATGCTCGCCAGCATCAGCCACCGCGCGGACTTACGCAGCGCGTCATACGGGATCATGAGACACCCCAGACTCAGCGCGAGCCCGATGACAATGGCCAGGAGGTGGTGCAGGACGAACCGGAGACTGCCTCCATAGGTCGCTTCCGACATCATCGCGCTGGCCGAATAGACGGCGACGATGCCAAGCCCCACCAGCGCACAAATAATCACGAGCAAGAGTTGCCGGAGCTGTTTGGGCGCCATCTTTAGGACACCCCGCTCCGATTGGCGCACGCGCGCACGACCGTTTTGAAGGCCAGGCCGCGATCCTCGAAGTCGCGAAACATGTCGAAACTGGCGCACGCCGGAGAAAAGAGCACGGTGGTTCCCGGCTGGGCCAGCGCAACCGCGGTGTTGACCGCATCCTCCAGCGTGTTGCTCTCGCGAACCGGGGGGCTGCCGTTGAACAGCGCGCGAAGCCTCGCGCGCGATTCGCCGATGAGCACAATCCCCTTCACCCGTTCGGTATGGAGCGCTTCGGTCAGCGGGCTAAAATCCATCCCTTTGTCGCGTCCGCCGGCAATGACCACCAGATCACCCCTGGTCTGAGCCAGCGCATACAGCAAGCTGTCCGGCGTCGTGGACTTGGAATCGTTCACGAAGCGCACACCGCGAACGGTCGCCACTTCTTCCAATCGATGCTCAAGACCTCGAAACGTGCGCAGGATCTGCCACGTCAAGGGATCGGGAATGCCCACGAGCCGTCCGACCTGCAGCACCGCCTGGGCGCTCGATGTCAAGGCGCTGAGCGTTTGGGGAGCGAGCTGCAGCGCCGGTCCATTGGACAGGTTCTGGCCGAACCAGGCGCGCTGCGCATGAAGACGCTCGCCGACCGCGGCAATCCGCGGATCGGCGCCGTTGAGCACCGCCCAATCCTCCGGCGTCTGGCGCTGGAACAGCCTGGCTTTCGAGGCAAGATACGCCTCCAGTTCCACATGCCGGTCAAGGTGATTGGTCCCGATATTGAGCAGGACCCCAATGCGCGGCCGAAACTGCTCGCATCCCAGCAGCTGGAAGGAACTGACCTCAACCACCGCGATGGACTGCGACGTGAGCTGTTCGAGGACGGAGGAAAATGGAATACCGAGGTTCCCGCACGCGACGGCATGGCGGCCGGCCGCGTTCAGGACCGCCGCGATGAGGGTCACGACCGTGCTCTTGCCGTTGGTGCCGGTGACCGCAATGACCGGCGAGGGGCAGAAAAAATACGCCAGTTCGATTTCGCTTACAATCGGCACCTGATGCTCCTGCGCCCATTGCATCGGGTGTGATGATTCCGGAACCCCCGGACTCACCACCACCGTCTCGGTCCCTGTCATGAGACGCTGGGTATGACGGCCCAGCTCCACCTCGTGCACGCCACACGCCAGCAGTGTTTCCCTGGCGGCTCGCAACGCATCCGTATCGCGAGCTTCGGTGGCGCGCACATGGGCTCCGGCGCGACACAGCAGCTGTGCCGCCGCAAGACCGCTGCGGCCGAGGCCGACCACCGTCACGCGGCGCCCCGCCCATGACTGGCCGAGTCGATCCGTTCCGCTCGCCAGCCATTCGTGCACGCTGGTTGAGGAATCCGAAGGACAGATGGCCGTCGCCGCGTCGCGTGTCATGGCAGGTCGATGGTCGTGAGGCTCAAGAGTCCCAGGAGGAGACCGACGATCCAAAACCTGATAATCACTTTGGGCTCTGCCAGCCCGCCCAAGTGGAAGTGGTGGTGGATGGGTGCCACGCGAAAAATGCGCTTTTTGCCCCGCCATTTATAGGACGCAACCTGCAGCATCACGGACACGGCTTCCATCACGAAAACGCCGCCGAAGACGATGAGCAGCAGTGCCGTATGCGTGAGCAGGCTGATGGTCCCGATGGCGCCCCCGAGTCCGAGCGCTCCGACATCGCCCAGGAAGATGGATGCCGGAAACGCGTTAAACCACAAAAACCCCACGCACGCGCCGCCGAACGCCGCGCACCAGGGCACGAGCGCATGACCGCGGGGATCGCCCGCGAGCGCCCACAATCCCAACACCGAGAGCGCCATCGCCACGCAACCCGCCGCCAGGCCATCCATCCCATCGGTGAGATTGACCGCGTGGGCGCAGCCGGCCATGACGATCATGGCAAACGGCACCCAACCCCAGCCGAGATCAATTGTGTGGTGGATCCACGGAATTTCCAGCACGCTGTAACTCGATCCGCGCAACGGGACCGAGACGCCGACGGCTACCCCGATGACGAGCGCGACCACCAATTTTGGGAGGCTGCGCAGCCCGGTGGCGTTTGTGCCGCGGAATTTGAGCAGGTCGTCCCACAACCCGACAGCGCCCAGCCCGACGACGCCGGCCAAGACGAGCCATCCCGCGCGGTGCGAGAGCCCTCCGGCCGCGATGGCCACCACCGCCCCGACCGCGAGGACAAAGAGTCCGCCCATGGTGGGTGTGCCAGCCTTGTGCTTCTGGTAGGTTTCCAGCGGAGGACAATCGGCGTAGCGGGCAGGCTGGAGGCACTGGGCGCGGGCCAGCCACTGAATGGCCACCCGGCCCACCGCGATGCAGAGGATGGCGCTGGCGAGAAACACAATCGCCGCGTCACCCAGCGAGATCGCCATGCGCTCCCGAATACCGTCGCACGAGAAATTCCGTGACCTGCTCGAGGTTGAGCTTGCGTGAGCCTTTCACGAGCAGGCCATCGCCTTGCTGGAGAAACGCCGGCAGCTGTTCGATCAGTTCGGGAACCGTCCGGTACGTGGTCACCGCGCCGGGCCGCAGCTCCCGCACCCCATGCGCCACATGATCGGCGTACTCCCCCACGGCCATGACCGCATCGATGCCCAACTGTGTCGCGAGGCGACCGATCGCCTGATGCGCCGACGGTGCGAACGTGCCCAGCTCCAACATGTCGCCCACAATGGCCACCTTGCGCCGCACCGTCATGTCGCGCAGCGTCTCCAGCGCCCGCGCAAAGGAGAGCGGGTTGGCGTTGTAACAATCATTCAGGATCGTCAGACCGTTGCATCGCACCAACTCCGAGCGCAGGGGCACCGCGGTGAAGGTGGCGAGCCGCCGCTTCGCCACGGAGAGCGGAACCCCGGAGGCCCAGGCGGCTGCAATCGCCGCGAGCGCGTTCTCCACGTTGTGGTAGCCCAACAGCGGCACGGTCCACAAGCCGACGTGATCCCGCAGACGAATCTCCATGCCCTGCTCCGAACGGCGAATGTCTTCCGCCTGGATGTCGCAGCGGTCGGTGGTCCCGAACGTCACGACGCGCACATGCGGATCGAGATAGCGCTGCGCCTCGAGGCACACATCGAGCTGATCCCCGGGCAAGATCACGGTGCCGTGCGGCGAGAGCGACTCAAGCAGCGAGAGCTCCTCGTGCAGAACCTCCATCAGCGATCCAAAAAATTCCAAGTGCTCCGGCCCCACGTTGGTGATCAGGGCCACGTCCGGCTCCACGAGCGAAGCCAAATAGGCGATCTCGCCCGGATGGTTCGTCCCGAGCTCCACCACCGCCTGTTGGTGCGTTTCGGCCATGCGCAGCAGCGTCAGCGGAACCCCAATGTGGTTGTTCTGCGTGCCGGTCGTTTTCAGAATGGCGCCCTGATCTCCCAATAGGTGCGCGATGAGTTCCTTGGTCGTCGTCTTGCCGCAGGAACCGCCGACCGCCACCACCGGCCTGGCTAAGCGTCGCCGATGAAACCGGGCAAGATCGCCGAGCGCTTCGGTGGTGTCCTCGACAAGGATCGTGGGAAGCAACGACGAGCCGTTGGTCGGCTGATGCATCTGCGACACGATCAAACACGAGGCGCCGTTGTGCGCGGCTTCCTCGACAAAATTGTGGCCGTCGAAGCGCAGGCCTCGAATGGCCAGATACGCCTCGCCGGGTGCCAGGCGACGCGAGTCAATGGAAATGCCCCGCACGCCGCCCGTCGCGTCGCCCCGCACGAGCTGGCCGTGTGTCGCGTCAAGCAGCTGACGAATCGTCCACGTGTTCATATGGTCAAAAATACCTCTCTCCTGCCGGCGCCATCGGTCCCATGACCGCGTCGCAGGTTGTTACGAGAGCGCCACGCTGTGGCGCGCGCCAATCCACCGTTCGACGATATCCCGATCAAGAAATGGAATGGAGACGTTCTCGAAAATTTGATAGGCCTCGTGCCCCTTCCCCGCAATGAGCACGGTGTCATCGGCGTGGGCGGACGACAGCGCGGTCGTGATGGCCTGCTCTCGGTCCGGGATCACCTGGAACTGCCGGAACCCCGGCGGGAACCCGCTCTTGATCTGGTTGATGATCTGCAGGGGGTCCTCGCCTCGCGGATTATCCGAAGTTAGAATGATGTGATCAGCAAGCAGGCTGGCGATGCGTCCCATGACCGGCCGCTTGGTCTGATCGCGGTTGCCGCCGCAACCGAAGACCGCAACCAGCCGCCCCCGCGTCAATTCCCGCAGCGACAACAGCACCAGACGAAGCGCATCCGCGGTATGAGCGTAGTCGATCAGGATGTTCACGCCGGCATCGTTGGGCACGCGCTCAAGACGCCCCGGCACGTGCTCTGCCGCGGCCAACCCGTTTCGGATCGCCATCGGGGACACTCCCAAAGCGAGCAGCGCTGCGGCGGCGGCCGCAACGTTCCACACATTGTGGCGACCGAGCAGCGGCGTGGTCACCGGCACCACCCCCCACGGCGTGTCAAGAATCAGGCTCGTTTCGTGCCACGAACAGCTGATATTTCGCGCCGAGACCTTCGCAGGCCGTTCGATGCCGAAACTGACGGTGCGGTGCTGCGGCAATGTCTCAATCAGCGTGCGCCCATACTCGTCGTCCGTGTTGATGACCGCGTGGCCGTCCGGTCGCAGGTACTCAAAGAACCGCCGCTTCGCCGCGGCGTACGCCTCCCGCGTCTTGTGATAGTCGAGATGGTCGGAACCTAGATTGGAGAAGATCGCCGCCTCGAACTCGAGGCCCGCGATACGCCCTTGCGAGAGCGCGTGCGAGGAGACCTCCATCGCGCACCACTCGAGCCCTTCTCCGACCATCTGCGCGAAGTAGCGCTGCAGCTCCAGCGAACCCGGCGTCGTGTTGGTCGACGGCACCACGCGCCCACCGATCTGATACACAATCGTGCCCAGCAGCCCGACATGAAATCCCGAGGCTTCGAGGATGGTCTTTACGAGGTAGGTCGTTGTGGTCTTGCCGTTGGTGCCCGTCACACCGACTAGCCGCAGCTTCCTCGACGGGTGCCCATAGAACCGCGCGGCCATGACTGCCAGCGCCTCGCGCGCATCCGCCACCACCACACCGGGACAGGCGCGGAGGCCCGATGAAGCCTGGGACGACGACGCGTGCTGACTAAACAGCGGACGTTGGGCCACGATCGCGGATGCGCCTCGCGCGATCGCTTCGTCGATAAATCGATGGCCGTCCGTCGTCGTCCCAGGAACCGCGACAAACAGATCGCCCGGCCGGACCTGCTTCGAATGCGCCGCAATCCCGGTCACAGGAATCGCCGCGACGGGATCCGCGGTGAGTCCATGCAGCAAATCACGTAACGTCATACGAGACTCCTCATTCCTATGGTAGTTGGGCCACCAAACTCGGCACAGGCATCCGCTGCAGTCCCCAGTAGCTGGCCAAAGCTTCGACCACGCGTTTGAACATCGGGGCGGCCACGACCCCGCCGAAAATCAGCGGTCGCGGCTCATCCACGCTCACCACAATGACAAATCGTGAATCAGGCACCGGCCCAAAGCCGACGAAGGAGGCAACGTAACGGCTGTGGGAGTAGCGGCCGGTTGGCTCAAGCTTCTGAGCCGTCCCGGTTTTACCGGCCACCGTGAGGCCCTGGACTTTCGCCAGCTGGCCGGTGCCTGATTCGACAACGCTCACCAACATGTCCTGAACGGTTTTGGCGGTCTCTTGGCTGATGATCTGCAGGGGCTCGGAGGCATGCGTCGCGCGCACGACGCGACCCTCGGCGGTCTGCACCCGCTCAATCACGTGCGGGGTGACGCGCTTGCCGCCATTGGCAATGACCGAGGTCATGACCGCGAGTTGAATCGGCGTGACCGCGACTTCCTGCCCGATCGGGATGATAAAGGGAGAGAGCTTGGACCATCGCGCGGGCGGCGACACCATGCCGCTGATCTCCCCTGGCACTTCGATCCCCGTCTTGCGGCCGAATCCGAAGGCGCGAATATAGTGGTAGAGCTCCTCGGGCTTCAACCGTTGGGCGGCTTTGGCAGTCCCGATGTTAGAGGAGAAGGCGATCACATCATGGAACGAGAGCATCCCGTGCGCCTTATGGTCATGGAGGATGTGGTGCGCGACGGTATGGTAGCTGCCATTCTCGCAAAAGATTTGTTCTTCCGGCGTGATCCGGCCCTCTTGAATCAGCGCCGAGGCCGTCACAATCTTGAAGATGCTGCCCGGCTCAAAGAGATCGGTGACCGCGCGGTTTCTCCGGCGGTCCGCCGGCACCTCACCGGGCTCATTGGGGTCATACGAGGGTTGTGTGGCCATCGCCACCACCGCACCGGTTGCGGGCTCCATGACCACGATCGAGCCACCCTTTGCATGGTACTTCGTGATGCCCCACTCCAGGGTCTCTTCCGCCACTTGCTGTACGACGTTGTCCACCGTGAGCACGACGTCATAGCCGTCCACAGCATCGGACTGGGTCGTCCAGGGGCCCATGAGCAGGCTGCCCTTGGCATCGCGCATCGTGGAACGCCAGCCGTCCTGCCCCCGGAGGATACCGTTGAAGGCAAGCTCCAACCCTTCGAGCCCCCGTTGGTCGATGTCCACAAAACCGACGAGATGGCCGGCCATCCGCCCGTTGGGATACATCCGCTTGGGCTCTTCAGTCACCGCAATGCCCTTACGGCGCATCGTCAATAAGGCGGGCCTTGTGGCGGGATCAACCTGCCGCGCGATCCACACGAACCCTTTGTCCTGCTCAAGACGGTGTTGAATCATCCCGGCATCCCGATCCACGAGGTGCGAGAGCTGTGTGGCCATGTCCCGTTTGGCAACAACCTGGCGCGCATTGGCGAACACGGAGGGAACCGGAACGCTCACCGCCAACACTCGGCCGGTGCGGTCATACACCGTGCCGCGGCGCGCGCGGAGCGGTTGAATCGATTCATGCTGGAGATCCGCGATCGCCCGATAGCGGCTTGCCCCCACCACCTGCAGGTATGCACAGCGCACCCATAAGACCCCGAGGCCTCCCAGGCTAAGGATCAAGACGATCACGATCCGGTCGTTCGTGGGCCGCACCGCGGTGCGGCGCTGTGGCAGCGCAACCGCGCGACGCATCCCTGTCATGGGCCGGCGGGGACGCATCAGTCAGAGGTATCGTCTTGCGCGGCGGCGACGCGGACCAGTCCAGCGTTCTGCGAAGGTTCGGCATCCATCGTCGACCAGGCGACGAAGGTCATCCGACGCTCCTGAACGACGTCGGCCAAATGCGTGGGAGAGGACAGCTCCGCGACTTGCGCGGACAGCCATGAGACATCGGCTCCCTGCGTGTGCAGTTGGCTCACCTGTGTGCCGACCCGGTACCCTTGCAGGAAGATGGCGGTTCGCTGCGCAACCTGGAGACACCCAATCACCACCAGGACACCGACCGATCCCAACCACCGCGAGAGTCGCATCAGGGCACGTGACCCGATGTGTGCGTTCGCTCGATGGCCCGCAGTTTTGCCGACCGCGCCCTCGGGTTCTGGTCAACCTCTTCATCCGTCGGACCCACCGGCTTTTTCGTCAGCACGGTCCACAACCCGTCGCGCATGCCCTGGACAAACGCGTGTTTGACCCGCCGGTCTTCGAGCGAATGGAACGAAATAACGGCGGCGCGCCCGCCGGGATTCAGCAGTTCATGCAGATCCGCCAGCAAGGCCTCGAGGGCGCCCAATTCATCGTTGACCGCCATGCGCAAGGCTTGGAACACGCGCGTGGCCGGATGCAGGCGGCCGCGCCGCGCCCCGGGAGGGACCGCCGACGTCACCAGGCGTGCGAGTTGCGCCGTCGTCGTAATGGGCTGGGTGCGCCGTTCCTGAACGATGCGGTGGGCGATCCGACGGCTGAACCGCTCTTCCCCGAGCGTGCCAAAGAGGGTGGTCAACTCGTCGGCGGGGAGGCGATTCACCAGTGTTTCGGCGGTGGTCTGCTGGTCAGGGTCCATGCGCATGTCCAACGGACCCTCTTTCAGGAAACTGAACCCCCGCTCCGGCGCATCGACCTGGAGGCTCGACATCCCCAGATCCACGAGCAGGCCATCCACTCCCGACCGGCCGATGCGCGCAAGATGTTGGCGAAGATCGCGGAAGTCGCCGCGGATGAACGTCACCATCGGGGCGAATTCGCTGAGCCGTTGCCGGGTCAGCGCCAGCGCTGCGGGGTCACGGTCGATCGCGATCAGCATGCCATCGGGCAGCAAGCGCGGTAAGAGTGCGGCGCTGTGGCCGCCGCTCCCAACGGTCCCATCCACGATGAGGCCGCCGGGGCGGGGATTGAGGAAGTGCACGGTAGGCTCAAGGAGGACCGGCTGGTGCCAGGGTGACGCAGGATTCATGGTGACGTCTGCGGCGCACACCGTGCCGCGCGAATCCCTATCCCACACCGATTGCATGGCACTCCTGGCTATTCCAACATCACGCGTTCAGCGACTTCTTCAAAACTTTGCCGGGAACTCTCGTAGAAGGCGTGCCACTTTTCTTTCGACCAGATTTCCATCCGGTTTGAGACGCCCACAATCATGACGTCCTGCTTGATCTGCGCGAAGTCCTTGAGGGTTTTCGGGACGAGCAAGCGACCGAGCCCGTCCACCGTGACCTCGGCTGCGCCCGAAAAGAAGAGCCGGTTGAACTTGCGCCCCTCTGCTTTGGTGAACGGCACCTGCTTGAACCGGCTCTCCGAGGTGCGCCATTCGCTTTCGGGAAAGAGAAACAGACAGCCGTCCAATCCGCGGGTCAGAAAGAGCGATTTCACGTCGTGGGCTTTGAGAGCTGCGCGGAACTTGGCAGGCACAATGAGGCGGCCTTTGCGGTCGATGGTATGCTCGTACTCGCCGTAAAACATTGTCGTCGGGTCTGCCTAAAGGACGTTGCCCACCGGGTACGCGTTGGGTGGGCAACCACTTCCTTCCACTTTCCACCACAAGAACACTCAAACTATACCCTGCTCCCGCCACCCCTGTCAAGCGCAAAACCATCATTTTTTATCCAAAAATAAGGAATAATAACAACGTGCAAGACACGGAAGATAGGGTGCGGGCGGGGCCATGGATTCCAGGATGATTGCGCTATCTCGGTCGATGACGGTCGGGGGGCGAGTTAATCGACCGAGTGGTGGGTGAGTCTGCTGCGCGCGCGGTGAATATCACGCTGGATTTGGCGCGTGAGCGCTGACGCAGTGGGAAAACAACGTTCTCCACGCAGCCGCGACATGAGCGCGATCGATACGGATCGTCCGCGGAGCGTGCCGGAATAATCAAACAGATGGACTTCGCATACAACGGGGCCGCGCCCGAACGTCGGACGCGTTCCTAAATTCATCACGCCGTGCCAGTCCTTCTGGCCGATGCGCATCGTCACGGCATAGACCCCTTGCGGAGGCAGGACGTGCGGTTGTACACGGACATTCGCCGTGGGGAATCCCAAGGACCGGCCGCGGCCGGCCCCGCGCACTACGATGCCCTCGAGGCTGGCGGGTCGGCCGAGTAACCGTCGCGCGGCCGCCAGCTGACCGTCTTGGATCAGTCGACGGATCCGGGAACTGGAGACCGGATGCCCGCCACGACAGATCGACTTCACCGGCATCACGCGCATCCCGCACGCCGGACCAATCGCGCGCAGCAGTTGCATGTTCCCGAGACGGTCTTTCCCGAACATGAAGGCTTCGCCCACAATCAAGGCCGCCGCATGCAGCCGGCCAATGAGGACGCGTTGGATGAAACGCTCTGCGGACATCCGGGCAAACCGTCTGGAAAACGGGATGACGATCACCTGCTGTACGCCGAGGGCTTGGAAATGGCGCAACCGCGCCTCGACCGACATGAGGGGGGGCGGCGCGGTGGCGGGCGACAGGACGACGTACGGGTCCGGGTCGAAGGTGATGACCATGCTGGTGCCGCCAAGACGGTGCGCGAGTCTGACGGTCGAGCGAATGAGCTGCTGATGGGCTACGTGCACCCCATCGAACACCCCGACCGTCACCACGGCCCGCACCGGCGGACGCGTCAGCGCGCTGATCCTGGCGATCACCCGCATGGCCTCACTTCGCGGATGAGTTGCTCCACACTCGCGTCGTTGATCCACGCCAGCGGTCGCGCCTCATCTAGGACCCATGTCCCGACGCGCAACCGCACCAGCCGGGCCAGATGCCCGACCGTGCCGAGCCGCTGAGCGATGGATTCCGCCATGGTGCGAACATACGTCCCCGCAGAGCACTGCACGCGAAACGTGATCGTTGACGGGCTGCATGCCACCAGGGTCATGTCGGAGAGTTGAATGGGCCGCGGAGCCAGCGTCACCGGCATCTGGCGGCGAGCCCAGTAATACGCCGGACGCCCGCGGACCTTGACGGCACTGTACGCGGGCGGCGTTTGCATGTGACGCCCGTTGAATGACTGCAGAACTTCCGTGATGTGCTCCTGCGCCAGCATGGGCACTGGAGCCGTCCGGACGATGGCTCCCATCGCATCCCCGGTGTCCGTCTGCGTGCCGAGTTGCAGGATGGCTTCGTACAGCTTGCCATGCGTTTGAAACGATTGTTGGCGTTTGGTGGCGGCCCCAATGAGTAAAATCAGCAGCCCTTCAGCCATCGGATCGAGTGTCCCCGTATGCCCGATCCGCCGGATCGCCAGCTTGCGCCGAACGATGTCGACGACGTCGTGCGACGTCAGGCCCGGCGGTTTATGCACCAACAGCAGGCCTTCAAGCGCCGGCGTGTGCGGAGTCGCGCGGTCTGGTGGCTGTACCATGGTCGACGACTCGCGGAGAATTACGGGCCCTCGCTGGCCGGCGGCCGCTTGAGATTTTCAAATGTCTCGGTGAGCGCGATGGCGCGCTCGATGGACTCATCATACTGAAACCGAACCTTTGGAATGACCTTCAGGTGAAAACGCTTCTTGAGCAGCCCGTAGATGAATCCCGCCGAATGGTCCAAGGCTTCTTGGGACCGTTCCCGCGCTTGCGCATCGCCCAAGCAACTGAAGGACACCGTCGCATGCGACAGATCCTTGGAGAGGGCCACGCGCGTGATCGTCACAAACCCGAGCCGGGGATCCTTGAGCTCCCGGTGGATGATCATCGCGATTTCCTGCTGGAACTGCTGGGCGAGCCGCTCCATGCGTGGTGTGCTCATACTAAGATGGACTCCTCTTTCATCTGAATCACGTAGACGAGATGCGTGGCACGGATCCACTCCGCCACTTCGTGCAGCAGTCCCTCCACATACGTGCGATCCCCACCCACGGCCGAGACACCGATGGTGGCGCGCTGCCACAGGTCGTTGG
>Ga0209515_10003518_pt1 | contig 22245 bp, 19 predicted proteins | sample Subgroupgradi54m_FD_187454 | JGI IMG/M metagenome (GOLD analysis project Ga0209515, IMG submission 187454) | Subsurface groundwater microbial communities from S. Glens Falls, New York, USA - GMW60B uncontaminated upgradient, 5.4 m (SPAdes)... ... | reverse complement strand
AAGTGAGCGAGCAGCAGCGGGATGTCCGATGCGTGTTCGCGCAGCGCCGGCAACTGCACCGACACGGTGGCAATCCGGTAGTACAGGTCGGCGCGGAACTGCCCGCTCGCCGACAGCTGCGCGAGATCGGCCTTGCTCGCGGCCACCACGCGGCAATCGATGCGGATCGATTCGTTGCCGCCCAGGCGCTCGAGCGTGCGCTCTTGCAGCACCCGCAGCAGCTTGACCTGAAGGGCGAGCGGCATCGACTCGATCTCGTCGAGAAACACCGTCCCGCCGCGCGCGAACTCGAACTTGCCGATGCGCCGCTTCAGCGCGCCGGTGAAGGCGCCGGCTTCGTGGCCGAAGACTTCGCTTTCGAACATCGCCTCGGGCATCGCCGCGCAGTTCAGTGCGACAAAGGGTGCGGTCGGCGAACCGGCGGCGTGCAGGTGGCGCGCCACCACTTCCTTGCCGGTGCCGGTCTCGCCGTTGATCAGCACGTCGGCGCCGCTCGGGCCGATCGTCGCGATGAACTGGCGCAGCCGCTGCACGGCGCTGGCCTCGCCGATCAGGCGCGGCACGCCGTCCTTGTCGCTGATCGCCGAGCGCAGCGCGCGGTTCTCGAGCACCAGGCGGCGCTTGTCGAGGGCGCGTCGAACCACGTCGACCAGGTGCTCGGTGCGAAACGGCTTCTCGACGAAGTCGTAGGCGCCCTGGCGCATCGCCTGCACCGCCATGCTCACGTCGCCGTGGCCGGTGACGAGGATCACCGGGATCTCGCGGTCCTCGCGCATCGCCGCGTCGAGCAGGTCGAGGCCCGACTTGCCGGGCAGGCGAACGTCGCTGACGAGCACGCCGGCGAAGTCGCGCGCGATCGACGGCAAGGCGTCTTCCATCGTCGCGACCGCGGTCACGCCGATGCCCGCGAGCTTGAGCGACTGCAGCGTCGCGAGCCGCACGCTGGCTTCGTCTTCGACCAGCAGGACCTGGTTCAGCACGGCGTCTCTCCAGCTTTGTCGGGACCAAGCAGGGGCAGCTTGAGGATGAACTCCGCGCCGCCGCCCGCCGCATTGGCGACGAGCAATTCGCCGTCCATCGCCTGCACGATCGACGACGATATCGCCAAGCCGAGACCCAGGCCCGCGCCGGGCGGCTTGGTCGTGAAAAAGGGCTCGAACAGATGCTCCCGGACCTGCGGCGCAATGCCGGGACCGGTGTCGGTGATGCGCAGCGCCGCAGCGCCGTCGGCGCTCAGCTCGACACGCACGCGCCGCGTCGCGCACGGCTTGACCGCGTCGAGCGCATTGCGGATCAGGTTGATCAGCACCTGCTCGACCCGGATGCTGTCGCCCAGCACCTGCGCCGGCTGCCGGATGTCGATCTCGAGCGAGGCGCCGCTTTGTTCGAAGTCGCTGCGCAACAGGCGCGCCGAGTTCTCGATCGACAGCGCCAGGTCGACCGGCTGCGGCACCCCGTGGCTCTTGCGCGCAAAGGTCTTGAGCTGCCCGACCAGGTGGCCCATGCGCGCGCAGGCCTCGCCGATGTGGCCGAGGTTCTCGCGCGCCGACGCAACGTCGCCGCGATCGATGAAGGCCGCGGCGTTGTCGGCGAAGGCGCGCATCGCCGTCAGCGGCTGGTTGATCTCGTGGGTCATGCCGGCGGCCATCTGGCCGAGCATGCCCAGCTTGCCGGCCTGGATCAGCTCGGTCTGGGTGCGGCGCAACAGTTGCTCGGTGTCGTGCACTTCGCGGTAGCGCCGCTCGAGCTCGCGCTTGGCCTCGACGAGGTCATGGGTGCGCGCGGCGATGCGCTGTTCGAGCTGCGCCGCGGCGTCGACCAGCGCCTGGCGCGCCGCCGCCGCGCTGCGCGCGTTCTGGCGCCGCTGCTGCACGACATGCGCCAGCAGCCCGGCGATCACCATCGACAAGGCGCAGGCGGTGGCCGCGTTCCAGGCCGCACGCGTGGCGGCATCGTCGGAGACGAAGCGCAGCATGCGCCAGCCGAGCTCGCCCACCGGGTGCTCGACCCGATTCGCCACGGCCGCCGCGGCGCCGCGTGCGGCCAAGGGTGTCACGTCCTTGCCGGCGTACTGCTGGGTCTGGGCGATCGCGCCGCGTGCTTCGGCGCCCAGCGGCGCGAGGCTGTGGTACTTCCAGGCTGCGACGTTGCTGAGGAAGATCACGCCGTTGGCGTCGACCAGCGCGACCGGCGCGTCGTTCGCCGGCCACGACTTCTCGAAGTCCTCGAGGTTCTGCTTGATGACGATCGCCCCGATCAGCTCGCCCTGCGTGCCGGCAGGCATCGAAGCGCCCGGGGCGAACACCGGCCGCGCCAGGAAGTAGCCCGGCTCGGCGGTGGTGGTGCCGATGCCGTAGAAGCGCCCGGTCCGGCCCTCGAGCGCGCTTCGAACATAGGGCCTGAAACGATAGTTGTTGCCGACGAAGGTCTGGGCCTGGTCCCAGTTGCTGGCCGCGATGGTCAGGCCCGAAGGGTCGATGACGAACGCCGCCGCGACCCGCGCGTGCTGCTGCACGACCGCCAGGTAGCGGTTCAGCGCGTCGACTGCGGCGCGGTCCGCCGAATGCTGCAGGCCTTGCGCGACCTGCGCCTGCAGGGCCATCACGAACGGCAGCGTCTCGAACTTCTCGAGCGCCGATTGCAGCTCCCCCGCGTCGGCCGCGAGTTGCGCCGCGGCCTGGGTGCGGACCTCTTGCGCCGAGCGTTCGAAGGCCCAGCGGTAGGCCGCCGCGCACACCGCAGCGGTGGCGAGGCCCCAGGCGAGCGCAAAGAGGATCCGGCGGGTCAGTGGGTGCGGCATGGCCCCAGGCGGGTTCGGCGAACCCGCAGGATGATCGCACCTGTGACCCGCAGCGCAAGCCGGGCCGCGCTCAAGCCGGGTCGCGCATGTAGCCGTGCTGGCGCGGATCGGGCATGGACCACGATGCCACCAGCGCCACCGCGGCGAGGATGGTCACGTACCAGAAGAAGCTGGCCTCGCTGCCGCTCGACTTGAACCACAGCGCCACGTACTCGGCGGTGCCGCCGAAGCTCGCATTGCCGATCGCGTACGACAGGCCGACCGCGAGGGCGCGGATCTGCGGCGGGAACATCTCGGCCTTCACCAGGCCGCTGATCGAGGTGTAGAAGCTCGCCCCAACCAGCGCCAGCAGCACCAGCACGAAGGCCATCAACGGGCTGCCGGCGTGGCCGATGGCGGTCATCAGCGGCACGGTGCTGAGGGTGCCGACGATGCCGAAGCAGATCATCGAGCTGCGCCGCCCGATGCGGTCGGAGAGCCAGCCGAACAGCGGCTGGATCAGCATGAAGCAGAACAGCACGGCGGTCATCACGTTGGTCACCGTCTTGGTGTCCATGTGCGCGCTGTTGACCAGGTACTTCTGCATGTAGGTCGTGTAGGTGTAGAAGATCAGAGAGCCGCCGGCCGTGTAGCCCAGCACCGTGAGCAGGGCGCGCGGATGCTGCAGGATGCCGCGCAGCGTGCCGGCGCTCTTGTCGGCACGGCTCGCCTCGGTAGTGGTTTCGACCAGCGCGCTGCGCAGGTACAGCGCCACCACCGCGGCGGCGGCGCCAACCACGAACGGAATGCGCCAGCCCCAGGCCTTCATCTCGTCGAGCGAGAGGAACTGCTGCAGCACCGCCAGCAGCAGCACCGCGAGCAGCTGCCCGCCGATCAGCGTCACGTACTGGAACGAGGCGTAGAAGCCGCGCTTGCCGGCGACCGCGATCTCGCTCATGTAGGTGGCGCTGGTGCCGTACTCGCCGCCGACCGACAGGCCCTGGATCAGGCGCGCGACCAGCAGCAGCGCGGGCGCCCACAGGCCGATGCTCGAATAGGTGGGCAGGCAGGCCACCATCAGCGAGCCGAAGCACATCATCAGCACCGACACCATCATCGACGTGCGGCGCCCGCGCTTGTCGGCGATGCGGCCGAACAGCCAGCTGCCGAGCGGCCGCATGAAGAAGCCGAGCGCGAAGATGGCCGCGGTGTTCAGCAGCTGCGAGGTGGCGTCGCCCTTGGGGAAAAACGCCGACGCGAAGTACAGCGCGGTGAACGAGTAGGCATAGAAGTCGAACCACTCGACGAGGTTGCCCGACGACGCGCAGACGATCGCGCGGATCGTCCTGCCGCGTGAGGCCTGCACCGGGTCGGCGGCGGGTGCTGCGGGCAGCTCGCTGTAGGGCATGGGCCGCGTGTCGATGGTGGCCCCGCCCAGGGCCATTTCGCCGCTGATCGCCATCGGCGCGGGATGTCTCCGGCTCTTTGTGAACATGTCGTGCTTCCTTGTTGGGTGAACGAAGGCCCTCGCAACGAGGGTGGCGACACATCGCAACCGCCATGCCATGCGCAGGCCGCTCACTAAGTGCTTGATTCGCAAAGGCGGGGGCGGGAAAACCCGGCGCGAAAACATCCGGCCGGCCGGACCCGGCGAGCGCGCGATTCCGGATCGCCGGATGCGTCGCAAGCAGCCGCGAACCCGGTAGTTCTACTGCCAGGGAAAGCGTCCCCCCGCGCGCTGGAATCCGTCTGGTACTGTATTGGTATTGTCATGTGGGTGGCGTGCCATGGAGAGCGGAGCGAGCGTCCTGCTGGTCGAAGACGATGTGTCGCTGGCTCATCTGATGGCGCAGTACCTGGTCAGCCACGGCATGCGGGTGACGACCGAACACCACGGCGCCGACGCCGCACAGCGGATCCGCCAGGACGCACCGCAGGTCCTGATCCTCGACGTCGGACTGCCGGGCCGCGACGGCTTTTCGATCTGCCGTGAAGTGCGGCCCTGGTTCGGCGGCGCGATCATCATGCTGACCGCGCGCGACGAGGACATCGACCAGATCGTCGGGCTCGAGCTCGGCGCCGACGACTACCTGGTCAAGCCGGTCCAGCCCCGGCTGCTGCTGGCGCGCCTGCGTGCGCTGCTGCGGCGTGGCGCGGCGCCGGCAAGCGCGGCCGGGCCGAACCCGCACCGGATCGAGGTCGGCAGCTTCTCGATCAGCGACGACGCACGCGTCGCGGTGCTCGACGGAGCGCCGCTCGAGCTGACCTGCGCCGAGTTCGATCTGCTGTGGCTGCTGGCGCGCCATGCCGGGGTCATCCTGTCGCGCGACGACCTGATCGGCCAGCTGCGCGGCATCAGCTACGACGGGTTCGATCGCTCGATCGACTCGCGCATCTCGCGGCTGCGCCGCAAGCTCGGCGACTCTTCGGCCGCGCCGGTTCGCATCCAGACCGTGCGCGGCAAGGGCTACCTGTTCAGCAAGCGCGACTGGTAGCCGCGTGCGTCGTCCTCACTTTCCGCACTGGGCCAGGACATGGGCCGCGCGCATCGCGCTCGTGTCGGCCGGCGCGCTCGCCTGCTACGCGCTGGTCGGCGACGCACTCGACCGCGTCTACCAGGAAGCACGGTCGCAGACCGACGAAGAGCATTTCAAGCTGATGCGCGGCCCCGCGGTGCTGATCGAGACCGAGCTGCGCAAGCAGCCGCCGCAGCGCTGGCCGGAGCTGCTCGCGGCGCTGCAGCCGCACTTCGACTACGAGCTTCGCGTCAGGCCGCTGGCCGACATCAAGTTCATGCCGAACGAGCGGCTGCGCGTGCTGCGCGGCGAGATCGCGCGCGGCGACGAGGAGCAGGTCGACAGCGTGCACTACCGCATCGGCGGCACCGACTCGGCGCTCGTGATGGGGCCGATCTGGGCCACGCCGGTGAAGAACGACTACCTGAACTTCATGTCGGTGCGGGTGCTCGCCACCGTCGCCTTGATGACGCTGCTCGCGTTTCCGCTGCTCGTGGTCTGGGCCTGGTTCGCGCCGGCGCGGCGCGACGTGCGCGCGCTGCGCGCCACGCTGCGCAGCCTGGCGCAAGGCGGCTTCGCGGCGCCGCCCATGCGGGTCGAGAGCCGCCTCCTGACGCCGCTGAGCGAAGAGATCGCCCGCCTCGCGCTCGAGCTGCAGGGCCTGGTCGACAGCCAGCGCGAGCTGTCGCGTGCCGTGTCGCACGAGCTGCGCACGCCGGTCGCGCGGCTGCGCTTCGGGCTGGCGCTGCTCGACGAACACGCACGCTCGGGCAACGAGCGGGTGATCGCGGCCATGGAGCGCAGCCTGACCGACCTCGAAGACCTGGTCGAGTGCAGCCTGACCTACGCGCGCTACACCCAGACCCGGCCCATCCTCAACCTCGACGAACGGCCGCTGATGGGTTGGGTGAGCGACGAGCTCGCGCCGCTGGCGGCGAGCAGCGCGCAGCCCGCACTCGTGCTGCACGAGGCAGCGCAGCCCGGCGTCGAAGCGATGTTCGACCCCTCGCACATGAAGTTCGCGCTGCGCAACCTGGTCGCCAACGCGCTGCGTTTCGCGGCCAGCCGGGTCGAGGTGCGGGTGGCCTGCGCTGACGGCTGGGCCCGCATCGACGTCGACGACGACGGGCCCGGCGTCTGCGAGTCGGACCGCGCCCGCATCTTCGAGCCCTTCGTGCGCGGCCGCCAGCTCGCCGACAAACCGAGCGAAGGGCACGGCCTGGGCTTGTCGATCGCCCGCCGCATCGTCGACTGGCACGGCGGGCGCATCGAGCTCGCGCGCTCGGCGTGCAAGGGGGCGCGCTTCAGCATCGTCTGGCCGCTCGAGCCCTTGCCCGATGCGGGCACGCCGCCGTCAAGGACCGACACAAACCGCGACCAAACCCAGACCCACTCCGCCCGGCTCGCCGGCTAACCGCCGCTACACTCCTGCCAAACAAACTCGCGGGGAGAATCGCGTGTCGGAGTTCAATCCTTACGCGCCGCCGAGCGCGCTCGTTTCGGACCACGGTCAAGCCAGTGCGCTCGATGTTCAGATGCGCCGCGAGGCGGCTGCTTCGGAGCCCGAAGTCCGTTCGGCGGCACGCTGGTTCTGGTGGATCGCCGGTCTGTCGCTCGTCAACGTTGCATTGTTTTACGCCGACGCCGGCATCAGCTTCATGGTCGGGCTTGGCATCACGGCCTTGTCCGATGCGATCTTCGCCAACGTCAAGCCGATCGCCTTCTGCATCGACGCCATCGCGCTCGGCTTTTTCTTCGTGATCGGCCAGCAGGCCCAGCGCGGCAAGCTCTGGGCGTTCTATGCGGGCAGCGCGGTCTACACCCTGGATGCGCTGATCATGCTGGCGGCCCAGGAGTGGAAGTCGCTCGCCTTCCATGGCCTTGCACTGTTCTTCATCGTGCGCGGCGCAATGAGCCTGCGCGAGGATTTGCAGGGGCCGCCGCGCGCTGCCGCCGCAACGCCCGGCACCCCGACACGCGCACGCGCCGCCTCGCGCTGGCGTCGATGACGTGCCCTACTTCAGATTGATCGCAGTCAGATAGTCCGTGCCCTGGATGTAGAGGACGCCGTTCTTCGACAGGGCCAGCCGCCCGACCTGCGGATAGCTCCAGACGACCCGATGCGAGTTGATGTCGATCGCGTAGGTCGCGAGGTTGGTGCTGACGAACACGAGGTTGTTGGTCAGCAGCACCTCACTCTTGAAGTTCGTGTCGCCCGCCTGCGGCGGCACCCACGACCACAGCAGCGCACCGTCGGCTTCGGCGCGTGCCTCGAGCCGCATCGGGCGCTCGTTGGCGACGTACAGGATGCCCGCGGCGTACGCCGGCGTGCTCGGGTACACGCCCGGAACCTGCCACGCAATCGCATTCCGGACGATGCTGAAGTTGGTCAAGGTATTGCCGATGTTGCCGCCGTTGAGCAGCGAGTTCTCGTAGTTCGCGACGAACACCGAGCCCGGCGCACCCAGCACCGGTGCGCCGCCGATTTCGTAGATGTAGTTCTGGAAGGTCGGATCGCTGATCGTTTGCAGGACCGCACCGGTACTCGGGTGGACCACTTTCAGCTCGCCGCCGGTGTAGCTGTACACGCCGCCGGCATCGACGGCGGGGGTCCACATCGAGGTCTGCGCCATGCCGGCGAAGAACATCTGTTGCCCGGTCGGATCGAAGCCATACAGGCCGCCGTATCCGCCGGCGTTGGTATAGACCCCCTGGGCCCCGACGGTCGGCGCGAGGTAGTTCTCCCACTGCGAACTCATCGGCGCCTTGAAGCGCAGGGCCCCGGTCGCCGCGTCGAACGCAAACATGAAGGTCGACGACTGCTGGCCCGCTGCAATGTAGACCGTGCCGTTCGCGACCGCCGGCGGGTTCACCGACGGAAACTGCAGTCCGCTGAAATCGTATTGCCACACGGTGCTGCCGTCGAACTCATTGCGCGCATAAAGCAAGTTGCTGGCGGCGACAAAGAACTTGCCGTCCGCCGAGGCGAGCGTGTCCATCAAATCGTAGCGCGAGCCTCGGGCGGTCAGGGCGGGGGTTCTCCAACGGGCCGAGAACCGGTCCGGATTCACCACCACGGGCACATGCCCGGTGTGCGCGGCGTTGCCCTGGAACGTCGCCCAATCGGGGGCGCCCTGCCAGCTGCTGAGCGTGGACAGCTTGTCGCCCGGCCACGCGCTGGTCGGAGACATCACGTTGATGTCGAACGCAACGCCAATCGAAGACACCTGCTGCGCGACCGCGCAGGCCGCGTCGGCGCACAGGTTGAGGGTCACGTTTGCGGTGTAGTGGCCGGTGGCGACCGATTTCGAGCTGGTCAGCGACAGGGTGTAGCTGCCGGCGCCGGCCGGCTTGACCGCAACGGCGGGGCTGATGACACCGCTCGGGTCTGTCGCGGTGGCGTACAAGGTGCCAGCGGGCGTGAAGCTGGGTTCGATCGAGACGTCGATCGCCACCGAGGTGCCGCCGACCACGATGCGCGAGATGTCGCCCGACAGCAGCTTGACGCTGGGCGGCGGCGGAGATGGTGGCGGCGGTGCGGGGGCGGGTGCGCTGCTGTCTCCCCCACCGCACGCACAAAGGGCGCTGGCAAGCAGCACCGATGTCATCAACGCCTTCATCTCTTCTCCCCCAAGTGTTGTTCTTCCAGGGCGCATGCCTTCAGGCTGGCCGACCTTGTCCAAGTGTCGCATAACGTCTGGCCTGAGCGGTGCTGCGCGCCTCGGCCCGCTCGCGCGCCCGGCGCGGCAGTTTCATTTGTTTCAGCGCCCGCCCCTATGATCCGCGAATGACTCCCACCGCCTCGATCCCGGGCGAATCGAACAACGTGGCCGTGGCCGGCCGGTGGCTGGCCGGCTGGTGGCGCATCGTTCACCTGGCGGCGCTGCTGCTGGCCCTGGCGCTGTCGCCGTCGAGCTACGCGCGCGACAACCGGCGTCTGCTGGCGCGCCACGTCTACCTCGGCACCGCGCCGGCGCTGCTGTGGTTCACGGTGCTGACGACGCTGATCAGCCTGGTGCTGATCCGCATCGTCGTCGTCACCGCGATCAGCTACGGCTTGTCGCAGTACGCGCTCGAGATGGTGGTGCGGGTGCTGGTGCTCGAGCTGATCCCGCTGACGGCGGCGCTGTTCGCGGCGCTGCGCTGCACGATCCCGAATGCGGTCGAGATCGCCGCCCACCGCGCCGAGCGCGGCTGGGGCGCGTGGACCCACAGCGGCATCGATCCGCTGCGCCGCGAGGTCCTGCCGCGGGTGGCGGCCGGCGTGTTCTGCGCGCTGATGCTGGCCGCGGCGAGCTGCGTGGTGACGCTGTTCGTCGCCTACCTGTCGGTCTACGGCGCCACGCTGTCGGGCTTTGCCGCCTACACCCACACGGTGGGCCAGGTGTTCAACCCGGCGGTGTCGCTGGTGTTCGGCCTCAAGATCCTGTTCCTCGGCATCACGGTCGCGCTGATGCCGATCGCCTCGGTGCTCGAAGCGGCGCCGCGCGCGCGCGAACGCACCAGCGCCGAGCTGCGCGGCCTGGTTCGGATGTTCCTGGTGATCCTGCTCATCGAGGTGGCATCCCTGGTGGGCAACTACTACTGACATGACCGAAGAAGAACTCGTTTCCGCCCCGCCGGTGCCGCATCTGCAATTCAAGGCAGCCTTGCTGCTGGTGCTGTTCGTCGCACTCGTCGCCGGCACCGCGCTGTACCTGATGTACGCACGCGGCAGCTTCGAGAGCACCCAGCGCCTGGTGCTGGTGGCCGAAGACTCCGAGGGCGTGCGGGTCGGCATGGACCTGACCTTCTCGGGCTTCCCGATCGGCCGGGTGCGCCGCATCGAGCTGGCGCCCGACGGCAGCGCGCGCATCCTCATCGACGTGCCGCAAAAGGACGCGCACTGGCTGCGCCAGTCGAGCGTGTTCACCCTCGTTCGCAGCCTCGTCGGCGGTGCCAGCCTGCGCGCCTACAGCGGCCTGCTCACCGACCCGCCGCTGGCCGACGGCGCCGAGCGCAAGGTGCTGGTCGGCGACACCGGCGCCGAGCTGCCGCGCCTGGTGGCCGCGGCGCGCGAGCTGGTCCAGAACCTGACGCAGATGACGGCCAGCGACTCGGCGCTGGCCGGCAGCCTGGGCAACGTGCAGGCGCTGACCGAGCGCCTGAAGGGCCCACGCGGCGCCGCCGGCGTGGTGCTCGGCAGCGACGCCGAGGCGCAGAAGCTGGGTGCCGCGCTCGACCGCGTCAACACGCTGCTGGCGCGCCTGGACGGCATGGCCGCCAAGGCCGACACGCAGGTGCTCGGCCCCGACGGCGTGGTGCACGAGAGCCGCGCCACCATCGTGCAGCTCAACGCGATGCTGGTCGACGCCCGCGCGACGCTGAAGAAGGTCGACGCGGTGCTGGCCGAAGCGCAGGCGGTGGCGACCAACGCGAAGGTCGCCACCAACGATCTCGGCGCGCTGCGCAGCGAGGTCGACAGCACGGTGCGCAAGGTCGAGCAACTGGTCAACGAGGTGAACCGCAAATGGCCGTTCGCGCGCGACGCGGAGTTGAAGCTGCGATGAGGGCGAGCCTGCAAGGGCTGCTGCTCGTAACGCTGGTCGCCGTGCTCGCGGCCTGTGCCGGCGGGCCGCCGCCGCCCGATTGGCAAAGCAACGCGAAGGGCGCGATCGACAGCGCGCTCGCCGCCTACCTGGCCGGCGACTCACGCGACCAAGGCTCGGACTTCGAGCGTGCCCGCAGCGAAGTCGCACGCACCGGCCGCGCCGACCTGGTCGCGCGGGTCGAGCTGATGCGTTGCGCGGCGCGCGTGGCGAGCCTCGCGTTCGGGCCGTGCGACGGCTTCGAGACGTTGCGTGCCGATGCCGCCGCGCCCGAGCGTGTTTATGCCGACTACCTGGCCGCGCGCAAGCTGTCGCGCGACGACATCGAGCGCCTGCCGCCGGCCCATCGCAGCGCTGCCACAGCGGTTGCCGGCGGCGCCGCCACGCAGGCCGGCGTGCAAGCCATCGACGACCCCTTGTCGCGCCTGATCGCGATCGCGGTGCTGTTCGAAGCCGGCCAGGCCAGCCCTGACATGATGACGCAGGCGGTCGACACCGCGTCGGCCCGGGGCTGGCGCCGGCCCTTGCTCGCGTGGCTGAAGGTGCAGGCGCTGCGCGCCGAACGTGGCGGCGCCGCCGACGAGCTGCAGCGCCTGCGGCGACGCATCGAACTCGTGGAAGGTGCCAAGTGAAACGTCGACACTCCCACCCGTCATACCGGCGAACGCCCGTATCCACTTGTTCAGACTCTGCGCGGTGGATATCCGCTTGTGGGCCTTCGGGCAGTGGATCCCGGCGTTCGCCGGGATGACCGCAACAACTGAAAGGAACGACCACGCCCAAGACCGTGTTCGCCTCCAGCGACTTCGCCGGCGACCGTGAGGGGCGGTCAGCGGCGGCTACGGCGCGTCGCGGCGCCGAGCAAGGCCAGGCCCACCAGCATCAGGGCATAGGTCTCGGGTTCGGGCACCGGTGCGTTCGCAGCCACCACCGACACGTCGTCCAGGCCGATGTAGGCATTGCGCAGCGGCAGGCTCACGCCGAGGATCGTCAACGTCATGGTCGAGTCGGTCGCCACGAAGTCGAAGCCGTAGCTGCCCCAGATGTTGCCCGGCAGTGCGGAGTTGTGGGTGAAGGTCTGGCTCGTGCTTCCCACCGAACCCGACACTTCGATCGGGCCATGGCAAATCGGACCGACCGAGCCGCAATTGCCGTTCAGGATGCCCAGCGCCATCGAGAACGTGTAGGTCTGTCCGGCGCTCAAGCCGGTCAGGGTTTGCGACAGCCCCTTCGGGAAACCGGTGTTGGTGTAACCCGCGAGGTCCATGAAGTTGTTGCCGTCCGACGCGGTCAGGCTGTAGCTGTTCGGCGTCTTGAGGACGGCGACTTCGCCACCGACGATCGTCCAGCCGGTGAGAGTGGTCGATACCGGCACGAGCTGGGCCCCGCCGTCGCCGCCGAACACGCCGGTAAAGGTCTCGAAGCTGCCGTTGGACACCAGGTTCGCCGAGACATCGGCGGCCAGGCCGAGGGCCAGAGAAAGCGAGACACCCAGCCGGGCAAAAGTATTCATATCGTCTCCCACTGTTGAGCTATCAAACTTCGTCCATCGCGCCGGCAGATACAAGCCGCAACAACCCCTCATTCCGGGGGATGGGCGCGAGAGCCCGGCGTGACGGAGCAAGGTCGCGCGAGGTGTTGACCTGTACGAAATATCGTTGAACTAGGGCAAATCCCAATCATTCGGTGCGAGACGGTATCGGCTCGCCCCTCGAAAGTATCAGGGACGACTCCGGGTGACGCCTATCTTTGCGCTGTCTGCGGGCCTCGCACGACAACGAGACCGGCTCACCCGAAACCCGACAGGAGACGTCCCCATGAAGATCAAGCCAACCACCCTGGCAATCGCCTGCTGCCTGGCTCTCGCCGGCGGCACGGCTTCGGCCACCGACCTCGTGATCGCGACCGTCAACAACGGCCACATGATCGAGATGCAAAAGCTCACGCCGCACTTCGAGAAGGCCTTCCCCGACATCAAGCTCAAGTGGGTCACGCTCGAGGAAGGTGTGCTGCGCCAGCGCGTCACCACCGACATCGCGACCCAGGGCGGGCAGTTCGACGTGATGACGATCGGCATGTACGAAACGCCGATCTGGGGCAAGAAGGGCTGGCTCAAGGAGATCAAGCCCGACGCGGCCTACGACGTCGACGACCTGCTGCCGGCGATGCGCAACGGCCTGTCGGTCGACGGCAAGCTCTACGCCGTGCCGTTCTACGGCGAAAGCTCGATGCTGATGTACCGCAAGGACCTGACCGACAAGGCCGGCGTGACCTTCCCCGAGCGCCCGACCTGGGACCAGGTGCGTGACGCCGCGGCCAAGATCCACGACCCGAAGGCCGGCGTGTACGGCATCTGCCTGCGCGGCAAGCCGGGCTGGGGCGACAACATGGCCTTCCTGTCGACGATGGCCAACAGCTTCGGCGGCCAGTGGTTCGACATGAGCTGGAAGCCGCAGCTCGACAGCAAGCCCTGGCACGACGCCGTCACGTTCTACGTCGATCTGCTGAAGAAGTACGGCCCGCCCGGCTCGAGCGCGAACAGCTTCAACGAGATCCTGGCGCTGTACAACGAAGGCAAGTGCGGGATGTGGATCGACGCGACGATCGCCGCGTCGTTCATCACCGACCCGAAGCAGAGCAAGGTGGCCGACAAGGTGGCGTTCGCGCAGGGCCCGTACAGCACGACGCAAAAGGGCGCGAACTGGCTGTGGGCCTGGGCGCTGGCGATCCCGGCCGGCACCAAGAACACCGAGGCGGCGCAGAAGTTCATCACCTGGGCCACGTCGAAGGACTACATCAACCTGGTCGCCAAGGAAAAGGGCTGGGCCGCGGTGCCCACCGGCACGCGCAAGTCGACCTATGCGAACCCCGAGTTCCTGAAGGCCGCGAAGTTCGCCGAAGCCGAGAAGAAGGCGATCGACAGCGCGAATCCGAACGACAGCACGCTGCCGAAGAGTCCGTATGTCGGCGTTCAGTTCGCCGCGATTCCGGAGTTCCAGGCGATCGGCATCGCGGTGGGGCAGCAGATGAGCTCGGCGCTGTCGGGCAAGGTCACGGTCGACCAGGCACTGAAGACGGCGCAGACCGCGGCGGATCGGGAGATGCGCAAGGCCGGGTACTACAAGTGAAACGTCATACCCGTCGGACGACCAGCCTGTCATACCGGCGAAAGCCGGTATCCACTCTCGGGGCGTGTTCGGCTTTCTGACCGCTGAGTGGACTTTCAAACAATGGATCCCGGCTTGCGCCGGGATGACGGACTCTCCACGATGAACCGACTCCTGCCCCGTGCGTTGATGGCGCCGGCCGTCGTCACGCTCTTCCTCTGGATGATCGTGCCGCTGGTCATGACGCTGTACTTCTCGAGCGTGCGCTACAACCTGATGCAGCCCGGCGACAAGACCTTCATCGGGCTCGAGAACTTCGCGTACTTCGTCACCGACCCCGACTTCGGGCCGTCGGTGATCAACACGCTCGTGCTGCTCGGCGCGGTGATCGCGATCACCGTCGTGCTCGGGGCGGCGCTCGCGCTGCTCGTCAACGAGGCCTTCCCGGGCCGCGGCATCGTGCGCGTGCTGTTGATCTCGCCGTTCTTCGTCATGCCCACGGCCAACGCGCTGCTCTGGAAGCACATGATGATGAACCCGATCTACGGCGTGCTCGCGCAGGTCTGGATCTTCTTCGGCGCGACGCCGGTCGACTGGCTCACCGACCTCCCGCTGTTCTCGGTGATCGTGATGGTGGCCTGGCAGTGGCTGCCGTTCGCCTGCCTGATCTTCATCACCTCGCTGCAGTCGCTCGACCGCGACCAGATGGAGGCGGCCGGCATGGACGGCGCCAACGCGTTCCAGAAGTTCTGGTTCCTGACGCTGCCGCACCTGGGCCGCCCGATCGCGGTGGTGGTGATGATCGAGATGATCTTCCTGATGAGCGTGTTCGCCGAGATCTTCACGACCACCGGCGGCGGCCCCGGCAACGAAAGCACCAACGTCGCGTTCCTGATCTTCAAGCAGGCGCTGATGAACTTCGACGTCGGCGTCGCGTCGGCCGGGGCGCTGTTCGCGGTGGTGCTGGCGAATATCGCGGCGGTGTTCCTGATCCGCATGATCGGCAAAAACCTGGATTGAGGGATGGACATGAAACGGATCGGTATTGGCTCCTTCTCCCGCCTGCGGGAGAAGGCGGGGGATGAGGGTGTGCGGCGGCCCATCGACCCTCTCCCACAAGCGGGAGAGGGAGCAGTCCCAGCGCTTCTCGGCGAGGAGCAACTGACATGAAACACTTCGCTTTGCTGCTGCGCACCGTGGCCGCGTGGGTCATCACGCTCCTGGTCGTGTTCCCATTGATCTGGCTCGTGCTGACCTCGTTCAAGACCGAGCTGCAAGCCATCGCCGTGCCGCCGCAGCTCTTCTTCACGCCGACGCTGGAGAGCTTCCGCGAGGTCAACCTGCGCAGCGACTACCTGCTGCACGCGAAGAACTCGGTGGTGACGAGCTTCGTCTCGACGATCCTCGGCCTGGCCATCGCCGCGCCGGCCGCCTATTCGATGGCGTTCTTTCGCACCCGGCGCACCCGCGACATCCTGATGTGGATGTTGTCGACCAAGATGATGCCGGCCGTGGGCGCGCTGGTGCCGGTCTACGTGATGGCCCAGACCACCGGCCTGCTGGACTCGCTGACCGCGCTGATCGTCGTCTTCACGCTGTCCAACCTGCCGATCATGGTGTGGATGCTGTATTCGGGCTTCAAGGACATTCCGCCCGACATCCTCGAGGCCGCCCGCATGGACGGCGCCGGCGTCTGGGGCGAGTTCGTGCACGTGATCCGGCCACTCGCCACCGGCACGCTCGCGTCGACCGGCCTGCTGTGCCTGGTGCTCGCGTGGAACGAGGCGTTCTGGTCATTGAACCTGAGCTCGGCCAAGGCCGGCACGCTGGCCGCGCTGATCGCCTCGTATTCGAGCCCCGAGGGTTTGTTCTGGGCCAAGTTGTCGGCCGCGTCGCTGATGGCGATTGCGCCCATCGTCGTGGTCGGCTGGTTCAGCCAGAAGCAGCTCGTGCAAGGGCTGACCTTCGGTGCGGTCAAGTAGGGAGCTTTCAACCATGTCATTCCTCCAACTCACCGGCGTCGAGAAATACTTCGGCCCGCTGCGCGCGATCAAAGGCATCGACCTGAAGATCGAGAAAGGCGAGTTCGTCGTCTTCGTCGGTCCGTCGGGCTGCGGCAAGTCGACGCTTTTGCGAATGATCGCGGGCCTGACCGAGATCGACCGCGGCAGCCTGCAGCTCGACGGGCGCGACATCACCCGGCTGGCGTCGTCCAAGCGCGACCTGGCGATGGTGTTCCAGAGCTACGCGCTGTACCCGCACATGAGCGTGGCCGACAACATGTCGTTCGCCTTGCGCCTGGCCAACGTCGACAAAGCCGTGATCCGCGAGAAGGTGCAGCGTGCCGCCGATATCCTGAACCTCACGCCCTACCTGCAGCGCACGCCGAAGGAACTGTCCGGTGGCCAGCGTCAGCGGGTGGCGATCGGCCGCGCCATCGTGCGCGCGCCCAAGGTCTTTCTGTTCGACGAGCCGCTGTCCAACCTGGATGCCGCGCTGCGCGGCCAGACGCGGGTCGAAATCGCCAAGCTGCACCGCGAGCTGGGTGCGACGACGATCTACGTCACGCACGACCAGGTCGAGGCGATGACGCTCGCCGACCGCGTGGTCGTTCTGCGCGACGGCGCGATCGAGCAGGTCGGCTCGCCGCTGCAGCTGTACGACAAGCCGGCGAACCAGTTCGTCGCGCAGTTCATCGGCACACCGCAGATGAACGTGGTCGACACCGCGGCGCTGCCGGCGCTGCGCGCGGTGGTCGGCGCCGCGAACGCGCCCGACGGCTTCATCGGCGTGCGACCCGAGAACGTGCTGGTGCGCCCGGCCGGCTCGGGCCAACTTGCCGGCCAGATCGATCTGGTCGAGTCGCTCGGCGCCGACACGCTGATCTACGCCAACGTCAGCGCCAACGGCCAACCCGGCGTGCAGCTGGTGGCACGCCAGAACACCCGCACCTCGCTGCACCCCGGCGACGCGGTCGGGCTGGACATCGCACCCGAATCCTTCCACCTGTTCGACCGCCAGGGCCAGACCGTGGCGCGGCCGCACTGAGACACACGCTTGAACACCATCCTGCACATCGGCCTCGGCTCGTTCCATCGGGCGCATCAGGCCGCCTACCTGCACCGGCTGCGCGAGTCGGGCGACCGTGCGTGGTCCATCGTCGGCGCCAACATCCGCAACGACATGGCCGACACGATGGCCGCGTTGATCGCGCAGCGTGGCGAATACACGCTCGAAACGGTGTCACCGAGCGGCGAGCGCAACTACGAGCGCATCCGCGCGATCCGCGAGGTGATCCCGTTCGACCCTGCCCATGCGGGCCTGATCGAGCGCGGCGCCGACGCGGACACACGCATCATCTCGTTCACCGTCACCGAGGCGGGGTATTACCTCGACGCGGCGAACCGGCTCGACACCAGCTATCCCGATCTCGTCGCCGACCTCGAAGGGCGCGCCTGCGGCACGCTCTACGGCGCGCTCGCCGCGGTCCTGCGCGAGCGCGTCAAACGCGGCGGCGCGCCGGTGACGCTGCTTAACTGCGACAACCTGCGCAGCAACGGCGAGCGCTTTCGGGCCGGGCTGCTCGACTTCCTGGCGCGGCGCGGCGAGACCGTGCTGCACGACTGGGTGCGCGAGCACACGAGCTGCCCGAACGACATGGTCGACCGCATCACGCCGCGCCCGTCGCCCGACGTGGCCGAGCGCGTCAAGGCCGCGACCGGCTGGGACGACCACGCGCCGGTGATGGCCGAGCGCTTCATCCAGTGGGTCATCGAAGACCGCTTCATCGCCGGCCGCCCGGCCTGGGAAACGGTCGGCGTCGAGATGGTCGACTCGGTGCATGCCCACGAAGAGGCCAAGATCCGCCTGCTCAACGCCACCCACAGCGGCATCGCCTGGGCCGGCACGCTGCGCGGTCTCAGCTTCATCCACGAAGGCGTGGCGGTGCCCGAGATCCGCCGGATGGCGCACGACTACATGACGAACGACGTGATCCCGTGCCTGGACCGCCCCGAGCATCCGAGCCCGATCGACCTGGCGAGTTATCGCGACGTGGTGCTCGAGCGCTTTTCCAACCCCTGTCTGCGCGACACCAACCAGCGTGTCGCGATGGACGGCTTCTCGAAGATCCCCGGCTTCATCGTGCCGACGCTGCGCGAGTGCATGGCGCGCGGCGCAAGCGTCGCCGGCACCGCGCTGCTGCCGGCGCTGTTCTTCGCCGTGCTCGGCCGCTGGCACCGCGGCGAGCTGGCCTACGCCTACCAGGACGGCGTGATGGACCCTGGGGTTGCACACGCATTCTTCGCCGCCCCCGACCCGCTGGCCGCGTTCTGCAGCGACTCGGTGTTGTGGGGCCCGCTGGCCGGCAACACGCTGCTGGAGGCCGCGATCCGCAAGGCCGAGGGGAGTGTCCAATCATTCATGAATGGACCTGAATGATGCCGAGGCTCAGCGCGATGCAGACAAGCCACCCCACCCCCCCAACGTCATACCGGCGAACGCCGGTATCCACTCGCTGGACGTGCTCAGTACAGATGCGCTCGCCGCCCGTCGGGGCAGTGGATACCGGCGTTCGCCGGTATGACAGATGAAAGCCGATATGACAGATGAAAGGATGATGCGAATGGCAGGACTTCAAAGACTCCAGGGCCGCCACGCGCTGCTGACCGGTGCCGGTGGCGGCATCGGCCTCGCGGTGACCGAGGCCTTTCTCGCCGAGGGTGCGCGCTGCACCGCGGTCGACCTGTCCGAGCAACCCAGCGCCGGGCTCGCCGAGCTGCTGGCGCGTCACCCCGAGCAGCTCGCCTATGCAAGCGCCGACGTGAGCCGCGTCGACACGCTGGCCGCGCTGGTCGACGCCGCGGCGCAGCGCTTCGACACCATCGACCTGCTGTTCAACAACGCCGCGCTGTTCGACATGGCGCCGCTGCTCGAGTCCGGCGAGCGCATGTACCAGCGCCTGTTCGACGTCAACGTGAAGGGCATGTTCTTCGTCATGCAGGCGGTGCTGGCGCGCCTGGTCGCCGCCGGCAAGCCGGGCAGCATCGTCAACCTGGCGTCGCAGGCCGGGCGGCGCGGCGAGGCGCTGGTGGCGCACTACTGCGCCAGCAAGGCGGCGGTGATCAGCTACACGCAGAGCGCGGCGCTCGCGATGGCGCCGCACGGCATCCGCGTCAACGCGATCTCGCCCGGCGTCATCGACACGCCGATGTGGCAGAACGTCGACGCGCTGTTCGCGCGCTACGAGGGGCTGCAGCCGGGCGAGAAGAAGCTCGCGGTCGGCAAGGCGGTGCCGCTGGGCCACATGGGCGCGCCATCCGACATCGCCGGCGCCGCGGTCTTTCTGGCGAGCGACGAGGCTTCGTACATCACCGCGCAGACACTCAACGTCGATGGCGGTAATGTGATGAGCTGAAGCCCTCGGCTCCGTTCGGAGATGACCATGCGCGCCCCCCGCGACCGCAGCCTGCCCCGCCAGCGCCAGCCGGAGCTGGAGCACGACCACGCGCGCCCGACTTCGCTGGGCTACGAGGCCCCGGAAGACACGGGCGTGGTGCGCTGCCTCGCGCACGGCTTTCCGACCCCGCTGGCGCGCTGGCACTTCCACGACGAGTACGAGCTGCACCTGATCACCGCGACCTCGGGCAAGGCGTTCGTCGGCGACTGGATCGGACCCTTCAACCCCGGACACCTGGTGCTGTGCGGGCCGCGGCTGCCGCACAACTGGGTCTCGCTCGACCTGCCCGAAGGCGGCGTCGCCGAGCGCGACCTGGTGATCCAGTTCCGCCACGAGCCGATCGCGCATGCCGCGGAAATGATCCCCGAGCTGGCCGAGCTGATGCCGCTGCTCGAGCGGGCGCGCCACGGCATCGAGTTCTTCGGCCTGTCCGAGCGTGCACACGCCCACTGGCTCAGCGTCAAGCACGCCCACGGCATGGAGCGCTTCGCGGCGTTCTGCGACTTCCTCACCGACCTGGCGCGCTGCACCGACTACCGGCTGCTGTCGAACGTGCGGATGCAGGGCGAGGACGACGCCACCGAGCTCGAGCAGATCAACGCCATCGTCGACCGCGTCACCGGCGACGTCGCCAAGCCCTTGTCGGCCGGCGACGTGGCGGCCGAGCTGGGCATGAGCGAAAGCCGCTTCTCGCGCTTCTTCCGCCGCGCCACCGGCAACACCTTCACCGACTTCGTCAACCGGGTCCGCGTGAATCGCGCCTGCCAGCTGCTGATGGAGACCGATCGGCTGGTGACCCACATCTGCTACGAGGTCGGGTTCAACAACGTCGCCAACTTCAACCGCCGCTTCCTCGAGGTCAAGGGCATGACACCGAGCGAGTTCCGACGCCAGGCGGGGCAGCGCTTCCGCGGCGGTTGAGGATGTCGGCGTTCGCCCCCTCACTTGCAGTGCGCGTTCCGGCTTGCAGGCCGGAACCGCTGCGCGGGCTCGCCGCAAGCGGCTCGAAAGCCCCGCTACGCCCCCAGCCTGTCCCCCTGCGGGGCGAGGGAGTGGCTCCCTCTCCCGCTTGCGGGAGAGGGCCGGGGTGAGGGCTGACCATGCACCTCGGCATCGACCTTGGCACCTCCGAGCTCAAGCTGTTGTTGCTCGACGAGCAGCACTGCATCGTCGCCACCGTTGGCGAGCCGCTCACGGCGTCGCGGCCCCACCCGCTGTGGAGCGAGCAAGCCCCTGCACATTGGTGGAACGCACTCGACGCGGCGATGCAGCGCCTGCGCACCGCGCAGCCGGCGGCGCTGGCTGCCGTTCGCGCGATCGGGCCGTCGGGCCAGATGCACGGCGCCGTGCTGCTCGACCAACACGACACCGTGCTGCGCCCCGCGATCCTGTGGAACGACGGGCGCAGCGGCGCGCAGTGCGCCGTGCTCGAAGCGGCATTGCCGACGCTGCATGCGATCGCCGGCAACCTCGCGATGCCCGGCTTCACGGCGCCCAAGCTGCTGTGGGTGCGCGAGCACGAGCCGCAGCTGTTCGCTCGAATCGCCAAGGTGCTGCTGCCCAAGGACTGGCTGCGCCTGCTGCTCACCGGCGAACACGTCAGCGAGATGTCCGACGCCTCGGGCACGCTGTGGCTGGATGTCGGCGCGCGGCGCTGGGCTGACGCTCTGCTCGGCGCCTGCGGGCTCACGCGCGATCAGATGCCTCGTCTGGTCGAAGGCAGCGCGGTCTCCGGCCAACTGCGGCCCGCGCTGGCCCAGCGCTGGGGCTTGCGCGCCGGCATTGCGGTGGCCGGCGGTGGCGGCGACAACGCCGCGAGTGCGGTCGGCATCGGTGCCGTGGCGCCGAACCTGGGCTTCGTCTCGCTCGGCACCTCGGGGGTGATCTTTCTCGCCGACGACGCGTTCCACCCGAACCCGGCTTCGGCCGTCCACACCTTCTGCCACGCGCTGCCCGGCCGCTGGCACCGGATGGCGGTGATGCTGTCGGCGGCCAGCGCCTTGCGTTGGGCGCGCGACCTGCTCGGCCTGCCGTCCGAGGCTGCGCTGCTCGAACGTGTGGCGGCGCTGACGCCGTCGCAACGCGCGCGGGCACCGCTGTTCCTGCCCTACCTGAGCGGCGAACGCACGCCGCACAACGACCCGAACGCCCAGGGCGTGCTGTTCGGGCTGACCCACGCACACGACGCCGCGGCGATCGGTTACGCGGTGCTCGAAGGCGTGAGCTTCGGCCTGGCCGACGGCTGGGCCGGCCTGCAATCCCAACCGGGCGCGGTGGCGGCACTGTCGCTGGTCGGTGGCGGGGCACGCAGCGCGCTGTGGGCGCAACTGCTGGCGTCGGCGCTCGGCGTCGCGCTGCGCATCCACGAGGGCGCCGAAGCCGGTGGCGCGCTCGGCGCGGCACGCCTGGCATGGCTGGCCGATGGCGGCGACGAACGCGATGTCTGCCACAGCGCCGCGGTCGCGCGCGAGTTCAGCCCGGATCCCGCCGAGGCCGAGTTGCTTGCGCCGCGCTACCAGCGCTTCCGCGCGCTGTATCCGGCGCTGCGAAGTCGATTCACTTCCTGATTGGCGACGGAACTCAGCTCACCCGCGTCATCCCGGCCCTTCGACAGGCTCAGGACAGGCCGGTATGACGGCGGGGTTGGGCATTGCGGTGCACCTGCATCTTCTGTGGCTGAAGCATGTCGCCAATCAGGATTCGCTTTCACGTCTTCGGTCTGAGAGGGTGAGAGGATATTGTTCCGCAGTCACGTCATCCCGGCGAACGCCGGGATCCACTCTGTGAAGACGCGCGG
>Ga0209515_10003517_pt1 | contig 22259 bp, 23 predicted proteins | sample Subgroupgradi54m_FD_187454 | JGI IMG/M metagenome (GOLD analysis project Ga0209515, IMG submission 187454) | Subsurface groundwater microbial communities from S. Glens Falls, New York, USA - GMW60B uncontaminated upgradient, 5.4 m (SPAdes)... ... | reverse complement strand
GCCGTCGGCGGGAGATAGCTGTCCAGGTCGATCTGATCGAGCGCGAGATCGAACTGATAGGCAGGTTTGGTGAAGTGACGCACCGCCAGTGAGCCGTTCAAGCGGCTGGCATCGAGATTGATGGCCAGGTCCTTCAGCTCGAGGCTGTCGGACGTTGCGGAAAACTTTGTCTTGAGCGAAAGTTTGGTGAGCGCCGTCTTGCCGACCGTTTCAACTTTCACGCCCAGTTTGTCCATAAGCGCGCGCGGGTTGAAAGGACTGATTTCGAGCGCGCCGCTCACAGCCGGCGCGTCGAAAATATGCGTACCCTTGAAATTGGTTTGCAGCGCGAGATCTCCCAATGCCAGGGTGAGGCTGTCGACATCCAGTGTCTGGGCCTCGAGGTCGAGACTCATCCGCGACTTCAGGTCCACGCGCGTACGGAGCGGCGGCTGGCCACTCTCCAGATCAAAAGAAAGATGAATATCCACCGGTTTGCCCACGACAATTTTTCCGGTATTGAAGTCGAGGTTGTGCACGGCGTATTGCGCGCCGTTCTTCTGATCTTTCCAGGTGAGGTCTGCCTTGCGAATATCGATCTTGTTGACACTGATGCCGCCGATGCCGGGTTCCTTGCCCGGGGCGGTCTTCTCGGCGGCTGGTTCCGCCGTGGGCGGCTTGACCAGGTCGTCCCAGTTGGTTTTGCCCGCAGCGTTGCGTGCCAGATTGAGTTTCAGGCTGTCGAGAAAAACAGTGTCGACAACCACTTGCCTGCGCAGTAGCGGCAGCAGTTCCACCTTGGCGCCGGCGGCGTCGATGCGCGCAAAGGGTTCGGTGCCGAATCCGGGGGCGTTGCCCAGCTCGAGCTTGCCGGTCTCGATACCGATCCAGGGAAAAAATGACCAGCCGAGCTTTCCCTCGATACGCAGTTCCCGGCCGGTTTTGTCCTTGACCACCTTGATGATTTCTCCCTTGTACTCGTTGGGATCGAAGACCAGTGTCAGGGTGATGGCGAGGATTGCCAGCAGGGCCAACAATCCGCCCAGCAGTATAGCCAGGATTTTTAAGGGTTTATTCATGGCTTTACTCCGGATGAAAATGGGGTGGAGCGGGTGATGGGAATCGAACCCACGCTACTTGCTTGGGAAGCAAGAGTTCTACCATTGAACTACACCCGCGTTGGCCCAGCTTATGCATAGATAATGCAATATACCAGCCGAATCGGCCGGTAGGAGAGATTCTACCTTGACAGCCCAATACATCAAGCCGCGCCTGCAAAACGACGCTGACCCGTTATTGATCAGTTATCTTGATGCGATTGTGGCGCTGACATGCCAGCGGGAGGCGTTGGGATTGACCACGTCCCTGATCGATTCTTTATGCCAACATTTGCACGCGGAACGCTTCCGGCTGTTGTCGATTTCAAATTTCAGCAAAAATGACGAATTGGATGGAAGCAACCTCCAGAGCGCTGTCGTGCGCGACTGGCTCGAACCTTTGTCCGTTCCGGTGCCTATACGCTATGACCGGGATCTGCTGGCCTGCGCACGCACCAGAGATCGCGTCAGCCGCAAATTGCCAGGCATGCAGGGCCGCCGACTGATACTGCCCATCATCGGTGTGGGTCATGTCACAGCGATGCTGGTGATCGAAGGCATGCAGGAGGTGGGCGGTGAAGACGAGGTACTCGCGAGACTTCTCCAGATATTCAGCAACCAGTTGTACCTGCTCTCGCGCAATGAACTGGACGGACTGACCGGCCTGCATAACCGTCAGTCGTTCGACGAACGCATCAAGCATCTGGTGCTCAATGCTGGCCATCGGGACCGGCGCGCGCATCCGAATGTGGACGCGCAGCAGAACTGCCTGGCGCTGCTGGACATCGATCTTTTTAAAATGGTAAATGACAAGTACGGTCACCTTTACGGTGACGAAGTGCTGGTGCAGTTCGCGCGACTCATGAGTCGCGCGTTTCGGCACCAGGACATGATGTTCCGTTATGGCGGCGAAGAGTTTGCCGTGGTGTTGTTCGGCATGACGCCTGAGGCTTCCGTGGCTGTGCTGGAGTCATTTAGGCGGACATTGGAGGCCTACGAATTCCCGCAGCTAGGCTGCAAGACCGTGAGTATCGGTGTGGCGTGCATTGCCCCCGGTGAGAGCGTGGACACGATTATCAACCGGGCCGACAAGGCGCTGTACCACGCCAAACTAAATGGCCGCAACCAGGTATGTTGCTACGAGGCGCTGGTGGCGGAAGGAAAACTTGCCCCGGTGACGGTGGCCACGGGCGACATCGAGCTTTTTTGATCGCGCGCCGTGCCGGCGTGCGTTATTCCAGAGCCGGGATTACAATAACCGGGCCGAAAGCCCGGATACGCCTGTTTTTCGAATGTTTATTCACAGTCATGAAGATCATGCTCAACGGTCAGGAAAAGAGTTTCAAGGCGCCGCTGACGGTCTCGGCACTGTTGCAGGACATGGGCCTTGGCGAACGGCGCGTGGCGGTTGAGGTCAACCGGGAAATCGTGCCACGCAGCCGGCACGGCGAATTTCAGTTGAATGAGAATGATCGCGTCGAAGTAGTGTTTGCAATTGGAGGTGGCGGCATGAGCAGGGAGCAGGGGCCACACGCGTAGCGTGGGGATGCGACCGGCCGCGAATGCCGCCGGACACCGACAGCAAGGCCTGTCGGTTTTCCAAAAAGTTTTCGGAGGTGTCGTGCATGGCAGTAACAGCTGAGACAATCCGCTCCAGAACAAATGATCCGCTGACGATCGCGGGTCGGACATACTCGTCGCGATTGCTGGTGGGCACCGGCAAATACAAGGATCTCGAGGAAACCCGGCGCGCCGTGGAGGCGAGCGGGGCGCAGATCATCACCATCGCGGTGCGGCGCACCAATATCGGCCAGAATCCTAACGAGCCGAGCCTGCTCGATACGCTGCCGCCGTCGAAATATACCTATCTCCCGAATACCGCGGGCTGCTACAGCGCCGAAGACGCGGTGCGTACCTGCCGGCTCGCGCGCGAACTGCTCGACGGGCACGAACTCGTGAAGCTGGAGGTGCTGGGGAGCGAAAAGACCCTGTACCCGGATATTCCCCAGACCCTGATGGCGGCTGAAACGCTGATCGCCGACGGTTTCAAGGTCATGGTGTACACCAACGACGATCCGATCGTGGCCAGGCGCTTCGCTGAAATGGGCTGCGTTGCCGTGATGCCGCTCGCGGCGCCGATCGGTTCGGGACTGGGCATCCGCAATCCGTACAACATCCGCTTCATCGTCGAGGAGGCCACGGTGCCGGTTCTGGTGGACGCGGGCGTGGGCACGGCGAGTGATGCTGCCATCGCGATGGAGCTGGGTTGCGACGGCGTGCTCATGAACACCGCGATTGCCGCGGCGCAGAACCCGGTGCTCATGGCGCAGGCGATGCGAAAGGCGGTCGAAGCCGGGCGCGAGGCCTATCTCGCCGGGCGCATGCCGCGCAAGCAGTACGGCTCGCCGTCCTCGCCGCTCGGCGGGACGTTTTTCTGAAAATCAATTAACTGGACAGGATTAACAAGATTTAAACTTTAAAGAATTAATCCTGTGAATCCTGAAAGATCCTGTTATTGACCCGGCACGATTGTTCTTGAAAAGAGACAGGCCCGGCCATTGCCACAGGGCGACCGTGAGAGCAGGGTCGTGCCGGGTCAATAACGAAAATTCATTAAGATTTCCGATTATTGTGGCGGCATGATCAGATCAGACCCGAGGCCACGAGCCATAATTTCCTGTGGGGACAGTTCAAATGGTTTCATGCCGCCGTAATAATCCTGTGAGTTCGGTTTTTTCTTTTCGTGTCCGAGCCTGACAAGCGCCGGTCGATTCGCAGTTTCGTGCGTCGCGAAGGACGCATCACGCCGGCGCAGCAGCGTGCGCTCAAAGATTTGTGGCCGCGCTACAGTGTCGAGACGGGTGATGTACCGATCGAGTATGCCGTTATATTTGGCCGGCGCGCGCCGGTGATACTCGAGATCGGTTTTGGCAATGGCGACGCGCTGGTTGCCGAGGCGGAGGCGCATCCGGAATATAATTATATTGGTATTGAAGTACATCGACCCGGTATCGGCAACCTGCTGCGCAAGCTCGAGTCATTGGAAATATCGAATGTGCGGGTGATGCTGGCCGATGCCAAGGAAGTTCTGACCGCGCAGATCCCCGAGGCATCGCTTTCCGGCGTACATCTTTTTTTCCCCGACCCTTGGCCGAAGAAACGACATCACAAACGCCGCCTGGTTCAGCCCGATTTTGCCGCGCTGGTGATGCGCAAGCTTGTACCAAGCGGCTATATCCATTTTGCCACGGATTGGAAGGATTACGCCGAACACATGGTTTCTGTACTGTCGCGCACACCGGGGCTGGTCGAGGTGAGCGGGCTCGATGAATTCAAGGCGATGATAGTGTCACGGGGACAGACCCGTTATGAGCAGCGTGGACGCAAACTGGGTAACCAGATATGGGATCTGGTGTTTCAGCGAACGATTTAGCGGAATCCGATCCCGGCGTGTTTACCGCCCGCGCTTGACGAGCTCTTCTTTTTCCTTGCGCGAGAGCAGTCGCAGCGAGCATTCGCGGATCAGTGCCTGGGATCGGCTGCCGCAGAGCTCCTGGTAGCGCAGGGTGACTGGACGGCGGCTACGGGTGTACCGCGATGCCGTACCTTCATTGTGCTGATGCTGGCGGCGCTCGAGATTATTGGTGACGCCGGTGTAGAACGAGCCATCGCGGCATTCCAGGATATAGACAAACCAGGGCGGTTCTGCAGCAGCAGCACCATCCCGGGCGGGTTCGGGTCGAGCATCCATGTGACGGAAAATCAGTTGAGGTTGGCGACGATTTGCTTCAATTCAGCGATGCGTCGGTGTGCATCGGGCGCATCGCCCGCGCTGGGCCGCAGCGTCAGATAGGATTGATAGTCCTCCAGCGCCGCGCGGAAGCACTCGAGGTGCTCATAGATGCGGCCGCGGTCGCGGATCTCGTCCGGTTGATCAGGCTGAATCAATAGAATCTGGTCAATGACGGTGAGTGCTTTTTCATATCGCTCACGTCGCAAATACGCGCCTTTGAGATTGCGCAGCATGCGCACCAGAATTTCCTTCTTGCCGGCCGCAGTGAGCAGACGCTCAAGTGGCGCGCTCGCGGTGTCGGCCGCCGCTCCGTAGGTTTCCTCGAGCATTTCGACCAGGTCTTCCTTGCTCATCAGGCTGCCGCCGGAGAAAGGATCCAGCACCACTTCACCTTCACGCGTGGAAAACTTGACCAGGAAATGGCCGGGGAAAGACACGCCTTTGAGCGGCAAACCCAGGCGCCGACCGACTTCCATGTAAAGGATGGAGAGCGTGATCGGGATACCGCGCTTGCGGTCCAGTACTTCGTTGAGAAAGCTGTTGCGCGGATCGTCGTAATCGTCGGTATCCCCGGAGAAGCCCTGTTCCACGAACAGGAACTGATTGAGGGTCACCAGGGTATCCTCGAGACCGGCCTGCGCGGGCAGCCTCTCCTGCACGCTGGTGGCCAGTTCATCGAGCTGCCGCAGGTAGGCGTCCACGTCCAGCCCGGGGTATTCATCCATCGCTATAAGCAGCGCTGCTTCCGCCAGGTTCATCTCCTGCTCGGAGGTTTTGGCGAGCTTGATCAGACGTTCGTGCATTCGTGATTCCATGATCGGCCGTTCCGTGACGGCGAAGTTGCTCTGATACTAAGGCTAAGAGTAGCAGACACATGTAAGAATAAACGTCGCACAGGCGTGTGGAGAAACGCACAGTCATTCATATAGTTGAACGTGTTACTTGGCGTGAAACTGAATAAGTCGATGCGACGGAAACGTTTATCCGGGACGCGCCGGAACGATGGCGATTTCCGCAGTATTGTTTAGCGAGGTTTCCAGCGCGGCGAACTGGCGATTGACGGTTACTTGTACCATGTGTTCCTTCAGCGCTGTTTCCCAGTGCCCGCCGCGTTCGCGCAGCCAGGCAAGCAGCGCACGCACGTCAGTGATGGATGCGGGCAGGCTTACTTCCTCGGAGGAAGATCCGAGTTTGTCCACGAGATTCGCGAAGTAAAGAATTTTTGCCATTGGGTGATTCAGGCTAGCGTCGTTGTGCCGCAATTTTGTCAGGAGCGTCGTCGAAAAGTGTCGCGATACGGCAACTTTCACCGGCGGTCCGCGGAATTTTTCAGGCCGAAACAAGGGCCTGCGGATTGGCACATAAAATGCACGCCTAATCAAGCAATTATAACAAGAAAATACCGGGACAAGCGCTGAAGTATCTTATAAGCCGGCGAATCCGGCGGCATGATGTGGGGCACCTGGCGGAATTCAAGCGGCCGGGCGATTCGTCTTTCAATCAGGATAGGGATGTTCCGAGGCAAGAATGAAGTGCACCCTGTTCTGATCATCGAGCTGTCCGCGACACTGCAGCATGCCGTGCACCGGCTGCTGAAGGCGAGTGGTTATACCGTCACCTCTGCGACAACCTACGAAGAAGCTCTGGAACGTTTGAAGGATCGGAATCCCGTGCGCCAGTACGCGGCGGTGATTTTCGGCCATCCTGCCGAACCCGACCGGCACGCCAATGAACTGCTGATGCGCCTGCGCCTGCCGGATTGCCGCGACCTCCCCGTACTCGTGCTGGCCCACGCCACCGATACATCCCTGCTCGACTGGACCACCCGACGCGCACGCACGGCGTTGCTGTTGTGGGAAGACCACACCGATTGCATCGATTGTCTTTCGAAACTGTTGACTGTCTCCGCGAAACGCGAGCGGATGGAATCCGATACTCAGCATATCCGTGTGCTGTTTGTCGATGATTCGTCCACGGTGCGTGCTTCCTTCAGAAAGCTGATGATGCGGCACGGCTATGAAGTCGACACGGCCGCGTCCGCCACCGAGGCCATGGAGAAGGCGAAACAGCATCCGTACGATATCGCCATAGCCGATTATTCCCTGCCCGACAGGAAAGGCGATGTCCTGTGCCGGCAATTGCGCGAGCATCCGCTGACGGCGGATATCACCGTCGCCATTATCACCGGCAGCTATCGGGAGGAAGTAATTCGTGACTCGCTCGAGGCTGGGGCCATGGAGTGCATGTTCAAGTCCGAAGCCAACGACCTGTTTCTGGCGCGCCTTGCCGCCATGAGTCGCGCGGTGCGTGTGCGCAAGCGGATGGCGGCGGAACATCAGCGGTTGGCGGGTATCCTGGGTTCCGTGGGCGACGGCGTCTACGGCGTCAACCGCTCCGGGCAGATTACTTTCATCAATCCCGCCGCACGCAATATCCTGGGTTATGGCGATGAAGACCATCTCATCGGTCGTGCGGCGCATAAAATGTTCCATCACACGCATGAAGACAGGACCGCCAATCCATCGGAGGATTGTCTGCTGCAGCAGGCCTACCGTGCCGGCAAAGAACTGCACGCCTGGTCCACGGTGTTCTGGCACAAATCCGGCATGCCGATCCCGGTGGAATGCACGGTGTACCCGATGCAGATCGAGGGGCTGCTCGAGGGTTCGGTGGTGGCGTTTCGCGATATCACCGAGCGACGCATCCTCGAGCGTGAGTTGCTGTGGCAGGCCAACCACGACCCGCTGACCAAGCTGTACAATCGCAGCTGTTTCGAGAAGCAACTGGAAAGCGAGGTCAGCCGGTTGAAACGCAGCGAGGAAGTGAGCACGCTCGTCTACCTCGATCTCGACCGCTTCAAGTACATCAACGACACCGCCGGACACGCGGCCGGAGACCGGCTGCTCATGGAAATCAGCCAGCAACTGCAATCGCGCCTGCGCGATTCCGACATGCTCGCGCGCCTCGGCGGCGACGAGTTCGCCATCCTGATGCACAACGTGGACCGGGAAAGGGTTTTTGCCACCGCGGAGAGCTTCCGCGAGATTCTCGACCAGTACACCTTCATGTATGGCAACCGCAACTACAAGGTGAACGGCAGCGTCGGGGTGACGCTGATCGACCGGAACACGCCCACACCCGGCGATGCCCTCGCCAATGCCGACATCGCCTGTTACATCGCCAAGGGCAAGGGCCGTAACCAGACGCACCTGTACTGCGCGGAGAACGACCAGAAGGTGGCGATGAACCTCGAGCTCGGCTGGTCGGCGCGCCTGCAGGATGCCCTGCGCGACGACAACTTCGTGCTGCACTATCAGCCGATCCTGGCGCTTGCCGGTCTGGACAGGGGGAAAGTTTCGGGCCAGACGACCAACCTCTGGCAGCAGATGTCACGGACATCCCCGCACACCGCGCCGCACTACGAAGTGCTGGTCCGGCTGGTGAACCCGCGCGGCGAAATCGTCTATCCGGGCGCGTTTCTGCCGACCGCGGAGCGTTTCGGTCTCATGCACCAGATCGACACCTGGGTGCTGACGAATGCCGTGAAAAAACTTTCGGAACTGAATAAGCTCGGCGGCGGCGCGACCTTTACCATCAATATCTCCGGCCATTCACTGGATGCCGAAAACCTGGCGCCACTGTTGCGTAGCCTGCTCGAGAAGTATCAACTCGCGGCCAGTTCCCTCGTGTTCGAGATCACCGAGGCCAGTGCCATCGCCAACATCGACGCGGCCAAGAAATTGATCAATGAATTGCGCGGTTTCGGTTGCCGCTTCGCGCTCGACGATTTCGGCAGCGGTTTCAGCTCCTTCTTCCACCTCAAGCACTTGCCGGTGGATTTCGTAAAGATCGACGGCCAGTTCGTGCAGGGCATGGGCACCAATCCCGCCGACCGCGCGATTGTCGCCTCGATCAACGATATCGCGCATTCCTTCGGCAAGCGCACCGTCGCCGAATTTGTCGAGAGCGCCGACGTTCTGAAGATGTTGCAGGACTCCGGCGTCGATTACGTGCAAGGCTATTATATTTCACCGCCCTCGAGCGACCTGCCGACGCTCGACCTGCGCCGTCCGGACGCCGTCGGCCACGCCTGAGAACGTCCGGTTAGGGCGTGAAGCACTCGAGGTCGCCGGCGAACGCCACGGGTCCGGCGAAGTGTTTTTTGATCGAATCCAGCGCTTCGGTTTCGTTTCCGGACAGTCGCGGCGACAGCACGAGCTGTTTCACCCCCGCCGTCTGGGCAAGCCGAGCCACGGCCGAGGGCGATATAGTTGCTGGCACGGAGAGATTCACGATCAGCAAATCCGCGTTCTTGATCAAGCGTTCCAGACCGCCACTCCCGCTGTCTTCGCTGAAGGCGATGCCTTTGGTTCCCGAATCCACGCGCCAGGCAAGCGCCGGCGCCGATCCATGCGTGATGTAAACCGCCGAAGTGCGCAGTCGTTCGTTGGCGAAGGCGGAAAAGATGTCCGGATCCGGTGCGCGCCGGACACCGAGACGGCGGCGCTCCTCCCCGACATCGTTGGGCCGAAGCTTGTAGGTATCCTTGGCCAGCGGATTCAGGAAATTCCCGAGATGGCGGTACGCCCCGCGAGTGCTGTCAAACAACGCGCGCACGAACGTGACGGTCGAGGGCATGAATTTGTTGCCTGAAGGACCGTACAGCGGAAGCGGCTGGCCGCGGTTCTCCGCCAGCGATGAATCGACCAGCACCGGCAGGTCGGCGGTGCGGTCGACGTGCAGGCGCGTCAGCAGGATGACGTCGAGATCGGTGACCTTCGCCCCAGCCTCGCGGAAACGCAACGAGGCGCCGGTGCCGATATCGATCAGCGCGCGCGGCTTGCCGTCGATCCAGACGAGGTAAGCGCCGGCGGCGCGCTTGCCGAGCTCCGGCCCGCCCGGGCCCAATGCCTGGACCTGTACCGGCGCCGTGCCGCAGGTTGGGGCAGCGACGGCGGACATCCACGCGCCGCTCAGCAGGACCATGACGATGCGCGCGATCAAGCCGGCTCCAGGCGCTGGATATGGTCGAGGCGGATGGTCAGGGTTTCGCCCGCGGCGGTGCGACAGACGAGAAATTCTTCATGATTGACCGTATTGAGATCGAGCGGCAATACCACCTGATCGTAATGCACGTTGGCGTCGTGCCAGCGCAGATGCAGCTTCTGCCGGTGCAGGATGGCGTTCTCGTATTCCGAGTAGCGCGCGCAGGCGATGGGCGCGTACGGGTTTTGATCGCGGGGCTCAGTCATTGTCGCGTTGCACCTCGAGACCTGTCAGCTCGCCGTTCACGTCGATCTTGACTTGAAACACGATCGGGCGGCAGCAGACATAGCAGTCCTCGATGTATTCCTGGCTGCCGCCCGAGACATCGATTTCGGTCTCAAACGTCTCGCCGCAGTACGGGCACTGCACGCTTTGCTGATTGTTCACCGCATGAGTTTATCAGTGTTTGCCTGGCCCCCGGACAGATCCCGCGCGCGCTTGCTTCCGGCCAGAGGAGGGCTTATGCTGGGTGAGAACAAAAAGAGAACATCTTATGACAGGACGAACGAAGTAGAGCTTCTCGTCATATGACAAGACGAATGAGCGTAAGCGAATAGGGCTTCCTTTATGCCAACCGACCGTTCCCGCCAGGTATATGACTTCGTCCGCGCCTACACCGCGCGCCATGGCTATGCGCCCAAACTGCGCGAGATCGCCGACCATCTCGGCATTGCCTCGCGCGGCGTGGTGCACCGCCACCTGCGCGCGCTCGAGGATGAAGGGTTTATCCGTATCGAGCCGGAACGCGCACGCGGTATCCGTCTGTCCAAGGGTCGGGCGGCCGCGACGCGGCCGTTTTCGTTACCCTTGCTCGGGCGCATCGCCGCCGGACGTCCGATCGAGGCCATTCCCGGCGAAGATGAAATCGATCTCTCCGAATTCTTCGTCAACCGCGACCGCTTCGTGTTGCGGGTGCAGGGCGATTCCATGATCGAGGACGGCATTCTCGACGGCGACATGGTGATCGTGGAAAAACGCGAGACGGCGGAAAACGGCGAGATCGTCGTGGCGCTCATCGACGGTATCGAAGCCACGCTCAAGCGCCTGCAAAAGAACCGCGACGGCAGCGTGACCCTGCGACCGGCGAACAGCCGGATACCGCCCATGCGCTACCCCGCCGCGCGTGTGCGTATTCAAGGAGTGGTGGTGGGGCAATTCCGCTCTTACCGGTGAACCATGGTTCCGCTTACCTGTTACTGGCCGCGGGCCATCATTCACATCGACATGAACGCCTTCTTCGCGTCGGTCGAGCAGCGTGATTTTCCGGAACTGCGCGGCAAACCCATCGGCGTCACCAACGGCGAGGTCGGCACCACGTTGATTACCTGTTCGTATGAGGCGCGCGCCTTGGGTGTGAAAACCGGCATGCGCGTGTACGAGGCGCGCCGGCTGTGCCCCGGCCTGATCCAGCGCCCGGCACGGCCGAAGGTTTATGCCGGGATTTCCACGCGCATCATGCACGCGCTCCAGGACATCAGCCCCGATGTCGAGGTGTTCAGCGTGGACGAGGCATTCCTTGATGTCACGCACTGCCAGCGTCTGCACGGGAGCCCCGAGCATATTGCGCATCTGGCGCGACAACGCATCCACGAGATCAGCGGTGGGCTGCCCTGTTCCATTGGCGTCGCCGGGACCAAATCCACCGCCAAGATCGCCTCGGACATGAAGAAGCCCAACGGCCTGACCGTGATTCCGCCGTGGGAGGCGCGTGAGCGTCTGGCCGATGTACCGATGAAAAAAGTATGTGGCCTGGGCCCGAACATTGCCGAGTTTCTATCGTTGTACGGCGCGCGCACCTGTGGCGACGTCGCGCGCCTGCCCATGACCGTGCTCGCGCGTCGTTATGGCGTGACCGGAAAATATCTGTGGCTGGCGTGTCAGGGGAAAGATACGGAGCCGGTGGCGCCGGATATCGCGCCGCCCCAATCGGTCGGCCACGGCAAAGTGCTGCCGCCGCACACGGCCGCGGCGCGTATCATCGGGATCTACCTGCGGCACATGTGCGAGAAAGTGGCCGCGCGCCTGCGCCGCTACGACATGCAGGCGGGTCGGCTGTACATCGGCCTGCGGCTCGAGACGCCCTACGAGGACATCGGGCAATTGTTCACCCTGCCGTACGGGCCTCCTGATGGCCGGCACCTGTTCGAGCTGGCGCAGAAATTTATCCGGCACCGATGGCACGGCGCGGCCGTGACTCACGTGCAGGTGACAGCACTGCATCTGCGTTCCACCTCCGGCCAGCTCGAGCTTTTTTCCAACGACGATGTGCAGGGATGCACAAGTGTCGCGGGCGCAGGATGCGCAGGAGCGACCGACACGCGCGCGCTCAACCGTTTCAGCACCATCGACCGCATCAACGCGCGCTACGGCGAGTTTACCGTCGCTCCGGCGACGCTGCTGGAACGCTCGACCATGCCCAACGTCATCGCGCCCGCGTGGCGCCCGGATGGCCACCGGCAGCACATACCGGATTGAACGACCGGACGGAATTCCGATTATGCAGGTAATCTGGTCCAACGGGCCCAAAATAAAAAGGGTTAGCGAGACGCTAATCCTTAGTAACCAAGATAAGGCGCAGAACTATTTCTTGATATAGAAACGGTACACGCCGCGTGAATCTTCGGTCATGGCGAGCAGCTTGTGGCCCGTGGTCTTGATCCAGGTATTGACCTCGAGCGGTGATGCCTGGCAGTCGCTGACGAGCTTGATATTCTGGCCGGCACGGATTTGGACCATGGTTTTGCTCGCCTCCAGTACCGGCGTGGGGCAGTGACTCCCCGTAACGTCCACCGATCTTTCCACCGGCCAGAGGTCGCCTTTCAGGATAAAGAAGCCGAAACCCCTGGGCCGTGTCCGGTCGATGAACAGCACCTGGTTGTTCGTCTGTTTTGCCCAGACATGGAGATCGTTTTCAATGCCCGGAAAGTCGCTGATGAGCAGCAGAACCTGCCCTTCCTCCACGGTGCGCAGAGTCCGGCGCAGGGCAGGCAAGGGTCCGGGAGAGGCCAGCCCGTTCAGATCCAGCGTGGTCTGCGGCTTCATGTCGGGCATGGCGTGGGTTTTGGTGTTCGCGGTCATGGCATATACCTCAGTAATGTCCTTGGGGACTTTCCCTGGTCGTTCATATGTGCAAGGTGCATGCCAGGACCATGGGAGCGTTTTTTCAGGTATTTCCAGGGCCTGTCAGAACCGGGACGACAGGGGGAACGGTTACGACACATTCGGAGCCGGCGGAGCTGACGAAAATCGACGTGGAAACAGGTTCTTGTCGCGACCACGCGGCGGTACTGGCATGGAACTTGAAGTATCTGTACGTATAACAAGCTAACGGGGTGCCCGCATGAATCCAACCATTCTCCTATTGGACGACAGCAAGGAGAACCTGGAAGTACTGCAACGGATGCTCAAGGGATTGCCGGGTATGGAGACCATCACCACGCTATGTTTCAGCGCCGGTGAACAAGCGCTGACCTGGTGCCGCACCAACGAACCGGACATCTGCGTGGTGGATTACAACATGCCGGGCATGGACGGCATCGAGTTCCTGATCGAAGTTCGCAAGCTGCCCCGGTTCAAGGGAATCCCCATGGTCATGGTTACCGGTTCCTCCGACAGCGACATCCGGCAACGCGCATTGGCGAACGGGGCCAATGATTTTCTGACACGACCAGTCGATCCGGATGAATTCCGCGCGCGCCTGGGTAATCTGCTGACACTACGCATGAACCTCGTCAACCCGTTCGACCGTGTAGAGCGGCTGGCGCACGACGTGGAACTCCTGGCGCGTCAGGCGATCGAGCGCGAGCACGAGCAGATCATTTTCAAGCTCTCCCAGATCAGCACCTCGCGTGACGAGGAGACGGGCAACCACATGCATCGCGTGGCACACATCTCGCGTCTGATCGCGCAGGAGCTCGGTCACGACCCCGAGTTCTGCGACATGGTTTACCTGGCGGCGCCCATGCATGACATCGGCAAGGTCGGGATTCCGGACAAGATCCTGCTCAAGCCCGGCAAACTCACCCCCGAGGAATGGGAGATCATGAAGACGCACACTACCATCGGTTATGAAATGCTCAAGGATTCGAGTTCGTCGTTGTTGCGGATGGGGGCGGACATCGCCCACTTGCATCACGAGAAATACAACGGTCAGGGTTACCCTCTGGGACTGATGGGCGGGAAAATTCCGATGGTGGGGCGGATCGTCGCCGTGGCGGACGAATTGGATGCGTTGCTATCCGTGCGTCCGTACAAGCAGGCGTGGAATTTCAAGGACGCCCTCGAACACTTGCAGCACGAGCGCGGCCGGCATTTCGATCCCGGTTGCATCGACGTCTTGCTGCGGCACATCGACGCCATTCTGGACATCCAGAAGCAATTCGCCGACGAGCCCGCTGCGTCTGTTTCCGACACCCACCCGCTGCGCCGCGGGGTGGCCTAGACAATTCTGCGAAAGGTCTAACGTGCCGGGGCAGGCAATGTCTCTGCCGCCTGCTCCTGCTTGCCGTATTTGTGTTTGTACCACATCAGCCCCAGGCGTTCGCGCAGCGCGCTGCTGCTCAGCTGCAGGCCGTAGGCGGAAGGGAAATATCCCAACGTCTCGCGGTCTTCCTTGTTGAGGGTGGTGAATCCCATGGGCGCGGGAATGGTGTCGACGCCGAGGTTCTCGAATATCCATACCGCGCGCGGCATGTGTGCGGCATGGGTGACGAGGTAGACGCGGCGTATTCCGGCCTCCACCAGGAGCGCCTTGGAATATTTGGCATTTTCATAGGTGTTGGCCGATTTGTCTTCCACCCATCTGGCTTCCACCTGGAAATCGCGTGTCAGCGTTGTCTGCATCAGCGCCGCTTCCGCGACCTGTTCGCCGTAGGGCGCGCCGCCACTTACCAGAATCGGGAGTCCCGTGAGGCGGTGCAGGTGCGCGCCATAGCGCAGCCGTTCGAGCGTCCACCGGTTCACACTGTCGCCTTCGCCATATTCCGCCGCATCGGTGTAACGGCCGCCCCCCAGAATGACGATAGCCCCCGGCGGCGGTCCAGCGTCGGCCGCGGTGGTGAGCCGCAACGGCGGGAGACGCGTTTCAATTCCCTGCATTAACTGATGGCCGGTAAGCGGCAGGCTCAGGATCAGCAGTGCCGTCAGGCTTAGCGCAACAATAAGGCCCCCCACGAGCTGCCAGCGGATCTGGATGAGAAATCCCAGCAGCGCCAGAACGATAATTACGCCTGGCGGCAGCAGCAACAGCGCCTGGATCTTGGGGGCGATGTCTACCATGAAAGACAGGACGAGCGAAGCCGGGCGAGATTCATATGGCAAGACGAGCGAAGCCGGGTTTCATTTTTGTCCGTCAGCGGGAAAGATCCCGGCAGCCTGCTGTTCGGCGTGATAGGAAGACCGCACCATGGGACCGCTCGCGGCATTGCGGAAACCCATTTCCCGGGCGGCGTGCGCGAACTGTTCGAATTCATCCGGTGTCACGAAGCGCAGCACCGGCAGATGATGCCGGCTTGGTTGCAGGTATTGGCCGATGGTGAGCAGTTCGCAGCCGTGTGTGCGCAGGTCGCGCATGACTTCCAGGATTTCTTCGTTGGTTTCCCCGAGCCCGACCATCAGACCGGACTTGGTCGGGACCCCGGGATGACGTTCCTTGAAGCGCCGCAGTAGTTCCAGTGAATGCTGGTAATCGGCGCCCGGGCGCGCGGCCTGGTACAGGCGCGGCACGGTTTCGAGATTGTGATTGAAAACGTTGGGCAGGGCCTCGCCCAGTATTTCAAGCGCCACGTCCAGGCGTCCGCGAAAATCCGGTACCAGGATTTCCACCGAGGTGGCGGGTGTGTGCCGGCGCACCGCGCCGATACAGGCGGCGAAATGCGCCGCGCCGCCGTCGCGCAGGTCGTCGCGGTCCACCGAGGTGATCACCACGAATTTCAGCTTCATCGCGGCGATAGCGCGTGCAAGATTTTCCGGTTCATCGGTGTCGAGCGGCAACGGCCGGCCGTGCGCGACGTCGCAGAACGGGCAACGGCGGGTGCAGAGCCGGCCCATGATCATGAACGTGGCCGTGCCGTGGCTGAAGCACTCGCCGAGGTTCGGGCACGAGGCCTCTTCGCACACCGTGTGCAGCGCATGCGCGCGCAGCAGATTTTTCAGCCGCCCGACCTCGGGGTGCGTCGGGCTTTTCGCGCGAATCCATGACGGCTTGCGCAGCAGTTCCGTCTGCGGGGCGATCTTGATGGGAATGCGCGCTGTCTTGGCCGCGCCCTTCTGGTCGATGGCGGCGGTCACGCGGGGCTTGTCGTCATTCATGCTGTTCAAAAATGTGCCCCTGCTTTGCTCGTCTGTCATTCTAATAGGCTGGGCAGACGGCTCTCTGATGGGGTAACGAGGCCAGTATAACCCAGCTCGCTTTGCAGTTGCTTGAGCCAGTCCTGCCCGGCCAGGGCCATGTCCCGGTTGGTGCCAAGGTCAATCAGTCGCGTGACCGGCTGCGCCGGGTAACCGCAGGGATCGATATAGGAAAACGGGTCCAGGTCCAAGTCTAGGTTGAGCGCGATGCCGTGATAGCTAGCGCCGCGGCGCACGCGCAAGCCCAGCGAGGCGATTTTGGCTCCAGCGACATACACCCCGGGCGCTCCCATGCGCCGTTCGGCCTGGATCTGCCGGGCCGCCAGCAGATTGATGACGGACTGTTCCATGGCGTTGACGAGACGTTTCGCGCCCCAACCGCGGCGGCGCAGATCCATGAGAATGTAGGCCACGAACTGACCCGGCCCGTGATAGGTCATATCGCCGCCGCGATCGCTGTAAACCACGGGTATGCCGTGTATGTGCGTGCGCGCGCCGCCGCGTCCCTTGAGCCCCATGGTGAAGACCGGGGGGTGTTCGAGCAGCCAGATTTCATCCGGCGTTTCCGATGTGCGCGCATCGGTGAAATCCTGCATGCCGCGAAACGCCACCGAATAATCCACGCGCCCGGGCTGGCGCAGTACCGCTTCATCGCCCGGCGTGGCATCGGGCGCCGGATGCATCACTCCACCTTGCCCAGGACGAAGGCCTGCTTGTATTCCTTATACAGGGCGAACATCCGCGCGTGCATCGGTCCTGGTTTGCCCGCGCCCACCGAATGACCGTCGATACGCGTGATCGGCAGGATCTCCTTGGTCGAGCTCGTCAGCCATACTTCGTCGGCGGTTCGCAGCGATTCAATCCCGACCGGTTTTTCCTCGCAGGCAATTTTGTTTGCGCGCGCGATTTCGACGACCAGATCGCGCGTGATGCCCGGCAGGATGTAAGGCCCCTTGGGCGGCGTGACCAGACGATCGCCGCTGACAACGAATATGTTGCTGGCCGCGCCTTCCGTGACCACCTTATCGCGCACCAGGATGGCCTCGACCGCGCCCTGCTCGATGGCCTGCTGGCGCAGCAGCGCGTTGGCCAGCAGCGCGATGGCCTTGATGTCACAGCGCTGCCAGCGTATGTCCGCGGTCGTAACTGCCGTCACGCCCTGCGTCAGCTGCTCCACCGGCGGATATTTGAGCGGCTGGGAGTAGGCGAAAACCGTGGGCGTGATATTGGGCGGGAACGCATGATCGCGTGGCGCCACCCCGCGGGTGACCTGCAGGTAGATCGACTGATCCTTGGTTCCATGCTCCGCCATCAAGCGCGTGAATATGGTTTTCCATTCCTCGGCCGTGTGCGGATTGCGCAGACGGATGGCGGCCAGGCTCGCTTCCAGGCGCGCGAGATGATGTGGCAGGCGGAACAACCGCCCGCCGAAGACCGGGATGACTTCGTAGACGCCATCGCCAAAAATAAAACCGCGATCGAAAACCGACACCCTGGCCTGATCGGGCGGAAGAAATTTCCCGTCGAGATACACCTGTGACATGGCTGGCATCATAATAATTTAAGCAGCGGAAAACCGTTGGTATCCCCGCGTCTAACCTCGTGTTGTATTCAAACCGTTACTGTAACCAGAGTTGAATCTTGTCGATAGTGCGTTGCAGGAGATTGCCCTCACCGACCTGCTTGAGCGCTACCAGGGGATATTCCGCGAGCGACTCCCGGTCGAGATCGAGCGCAATCGTGCCCACGGCCTGACCCAGCTGGACGGGCGCGTTCAGCGTTTCCGTGACCGTCACCCGTGCGTGCAGTTTTTCATGCCAGCCGTGAGGAAGCGTCAGGTACAGATTCCGGCCCGCACCCAGCGGGATCGTGGACTGATCGCCGCTCCATACCCGCATACGGACGGCGGGAATATCCGCCGCATAAAGCAGGCGCGTCTCGAAATGACGGAATCCGTGGTCTAGCAGGCGTTGCCCGGCTTCCACGCGCACATTTTCATCCCGGGCGCCGAGTACCACGGCGATGAGACGCATGCCGTCGCGGCGCGCCGAAGCGATGAGACAGAAACCCGCGGAACGCGACTGCCCGGTTTTCACCCCATCGACGGTCAGGTCCCGCCACAACAGCGCGTTGTGATTATACTGAGTAATCCTGCCGTCACTGAATTCCTTAAGCGAAAACCAGTGGTAATATTCAGGAAATTCCCGGATCAGTGCCGCGGCGAGCCGCGCGAGGTCGCGCGCCGTGGAACCGTGACCTTTTTCATTATGACCCGTGGCATTCATGAAAACGCTATGGTCGAGGCCGAGCCCGCGCGCGACGGCATTCATCTCAGCGACGAAATTTTTTTCGCTGCCCGCCACCTGTTCCGCGAGGGCGATGGCCGCGTCGTTGGCGGAAAGCACGGTGAGCCCCTTGAGCAGGTCCTCGGCGCGGACGCTGGATCCCGGCCGCAGAAACAGCCGCGCGCCTTTGGCGTTCCACGCCTGCTGGCTGATGCTGATCCGGTCATCGAGTTTCAGGTTTCCGGCCTTCAGCTTGCCGAACAGCACGTAGGCGGTCATCAGCTTGGTGAGACTCGCGGGCGGGAGCGGTTTGTCGGCGTTGCGTTCCGCCAGTACCTGACCGCTGTCGTGATCCATGAGCACCCAGGCGGGAGCGGCGATATCCGGTGGAGGAATCTCGGGCAGGGCCGCTGCGGCCGCCCGGATGCATAGCAGGCACACGAGCGTTGTATAGAAGAAAAGCAAATAGACAGGATTCACAGGATTAACAAGATTTTTGTTCGCAAGATTTTTAATCCTGTAAATCCTGTTAATCCTGTCTATTAATTTTTTCAGTAAATTCACTCGACCACGATCCGGGCATCGGGCACGCCGAGCTGCACCGCGCGCTCCGTCAGCCGGTCACCTTCCTCCACATTGGTCAGCGGCCCGACGCGCACGCGGTAGACGCGTGTGGCATCCGGCCCGTTCCCGTTGGCCGTCTGTGACGATTGGATGGATATCGGGCGCAGCGCCTCGCGTTCGAGACGGTTGCGCAGATTGGCGGCGTTGTCCCACTGCGTAAACGCCCCTACCTGAAGATACAGTTTCGGGGTGGCAGCCGCCGCCTGCGATTTGGGTAGTTCCTCGGCGGCCGCGGCGGGAGCAATAACCTGAAGCGGATAGGTCTTGGCCTGGGCCACCTGCGTCTCCGGTTCTTCGGGACTGACGGCCTCGACTTCCACCACGCCGGTGCCGGTGCCGAGGATGCCGAGCCGGGCGGCCGCGGCATAGGACAGATCGATCAAGCGGTTGTGCAGAAACGGCCCGCGGTCGTTGACGCGCACGACGACGGACCGGCCGTTCTGGAGGTTGCGCACCCGCGCATACGAGGGCAAGGGCAGGGTCTTGTGCGCCGCCGTCATGGCGTACATGTCGTAGGGCTCGCCGCTCGAGGTGCGCTTGCTGTGAAATTTCTTGCCGTACCAGGAAGCAATGCCGCGCTCGCGGTAATCGCGGGTGTCCGTCAGCGGCGAATACGTTACGCCGTAGACTGTGTACGATTTGTTGCCGGTGATGGAACGGGGTTCGGTCTTGGGCACCGCGTCCGGAACGTTGGCGACGTCCGCGGGCGCGCTGGTCTCGGGACCGTCGTCCTCGAAATAGCCGCCGCTGCGCGGCAGTGTGCCGCACGCGGACAACAGCGCGAGCAGCGGCGCGAGCCAGATCCAGCGCGGCATCATGGCGACGTTTTTGGCTCCATGCGTTGGCGTATCCTTTCTCCCAGTTCGTACACGGCCATGGCGTAGCGTTTGTTGTGATTATAGCGCGTGATGACGTAGAAATTGTTATACCCGAGACGGTAGAAAGGTCCGTACTCGCCCTCGAGCGAGATCAGCGCGGCGCGCCTCTCGGGGTTCTCGTGCCGGCGCGGGAAGATGCCGTAGCGGGCAAGCTGGCGCACCGCCAGCGTCGGCTTGATCCCGAGTTTCTCAATCCAGAAATAACGCGTGCCTTCCAGGTTCGCATCGTCGGCCACGGGCGCGCCGGCCTCCCAGCCATGCTGCTTGAGATAAAGCGCGACGCTGCCGATGGCGTCCTCGGGACTCCCGAGTATGTCGCGCGTGCCGTTGGCGTCGAAGTCCACCGCGAACCGGCGGTAATTGCTGGGCATGAACTGCGGCAGACCCATGGCCCCGGCGTAGGAGCCCTTGAAGCGGCAGGCGTTGATGTTGAGCTCGCGAGCGAGCAGCAGGAATTCGGTCAACTCATGGCGGAAGAATACCGAGCGCGCCGGATATTCGAGCGTCAGCGTGGTGAGCGCGTCGAGAATGGGTATATTTCCCTTATTGCGTCCGTACTGGGTTTCCACGCCAATAATGGCAACGACGATTTCCGCAGGCACGCCGTATTCCTCGTTCGCCCGCGCCAGTGCCGACGCGTGTTTTTTCCAGAACCGGGCGCCGTGCTGCACGTTTTCCTCGGTCAGAAAGATATTGCTGTACTCGTGCCACGGCAGCAATTCCTTGGGCCGCTCCATCGCCTCGACGATCTCGGGACGTATCCGCGCGCAGCGGAACGTCTTGCGCAGTTGTTGCGGCGCGTAACCGTACTGATCGGCCATTTCGGCGATCAGGTTTTGCAGTGCCGGATACTTGTCGACATTGAGTGCGCGCGCGCGTGGACTGACCGCGACCAGCAGGCACGCGAGCGACAGCGCTCCCAAGGTGATAAATCGTGTCGACATTATTCCGCGATCTTGCGGTGGGTCTGGATGCTCATGAGGATGCCGAACGCGGCCATGACCGTGACGATCGAAGTTCCGCCGTAACTCATCATCGGCAACGGTATCCCCACGATCGGCAGAATGCCGGTGACCATGCCCATGTTCACGAAGAAATACAGGAAGAACGTCAGGCTCAGGCTGCCGGCGAGCAGGCGCGTGTAGCTGTCCTTCGCCAGATACGCGATCAGCATCCCGCGCGCCACGATCAGCACGTAGATCGCCACCAGCAGCAGGCTGCCGATGAGCCCGAACTCCTCCGCGAACACGGCGAAGATGAAGTCGGTGGAGGACTCCGGCAGGTAATCGAGATGCGCCTGCGACGAGTTAAGCCAGCCCTTACCGTAGATGCCGCCCGAGCCCACGGCGATCATGGACTGGATGGAGTGATAACCGGTGCCGAGCGGATCGGCCTCCGGATCGAACAGCGTAAAAATGCGCTGCCGCTGGTAATCGTGCAGGTGATTCCAGGCGAATGGCGCGACCACGGCGACGATGGCGAGCAGGGTCAGGATCACGCGCCATTGCATGCCACCGAGGAACAGCACGAAGACGCCGGCACCGAACACGAGCAGCGCGGTGCCGAGGTCCGGCTGCTTGATGATCATGAACGCCGGGACTGCCATCATGAGAAACGCGATCGCAAGCCGCGGCAGGCTGGGCGGAAGATTTTTCCGCGCCAGATACCAGGCGAGCATCATCGGTACCGCGATTTTCATTATCTCTGCCGGTTGGAACCGCAGAACTCCGAGATCCAGCCAGCGCTGTGCGCCCTTGCCGATCACGCCCAGCGCAAGCACGGCGACGAGCAACAGCATGCCGGCGATGAAAAGGTACGGCGACCAGCGCTCGAGAAACTCCGGGCGTATCTGCGCCACCACCAGCAGTACGGTAAAGCCGAGGCACAGTCGCAACAGGTGCCCCAGGGTGGCATCCATGTCCCGGGCGCTCGCGCTGTACACCACAAACAGGCTGATGGCGGCCAAGGCGAACAGCGCATAGAGCAGAGTCTTATCGAGATGCAGTCGTTCGAGATTCATGTCAGTGACTATTTAACCGCAGATTAAATTAGACGTCCCGGTTTATTCATCGTTCTCCGCCGCCGGCTTCGCTTCGCCCGGTGGCGCGGAGGTTTTGCCGAGAAGCAGATAATCCATGAGCTTGCGCGCGATCGGCGCGGCGGTGGAACTGCCGTGGCCGCCGTTTTCCACGATCACCGACACCGCCAC